>Ga0302253_1000469_pt1 | contig 32881 bp, 29 predicted proteins | sample AAG_RA_Trp_MG_FD_193537 | JGI IMG/M metagenome (GOLD analysis project Ga0302253, IMG submission 193537) | Enriched activated sludge microbial communities from anaerobic digester in WTTP, New Holstein, Wisconsin, United States - AAG_RA_Trp | ecosystem: Engineered > Bioreactor > Anaerobic >...
GGCCACCAACAGTGGCAACTCCCGCTCAACCTGCCCCATCCCCTTGATGAGGCTGTGCAGCTGCGGCAAGGCCATGACCCCGTCATAACCGCGCCACGGCGCCACGGCTGTGGCCTCGGGCTTGCGACACGGCACAGGCCATCGACGCCGCACCCGCTTGAGCAACCCTACAAAGGGTAGGCGCCAGTCCTGCATGACGAACGGTACGGCACGGTACAGGAAGACAGGCGCGGCAAGGGCGACAACCCCGGCGGGCCGGAAGCGACAGCCCAGGTGCAGGGCAAGCGTTCCGCCCATGGAAAGACCGACGACCACAACGCGCCCCGCGCGTGCCTCAAGGTCGCGGTAGCATTCGTCGGCATGGCGCGCCCAGTCGTCGAAACAGGTGGCCTCGAAATCTTCAAGTGTCGCATCATGCCCGGGCAGGGTGATGACGTGTGCCTCGACCCCGGCCTCGGACAACGCAACGGCCAGCGGTTCCATCTCGAACGGCGCCCCGCCGAAACCGTGAATGAGCAGACATGCCCCTCCGGTCATTGTTCCTCCAGTGCCCCCGACCTCGCCCATGACCGACCTCCGGCTCCTGTTGCAGGTTCATCCTGTTTTCCGGTAGCATACACCTAGCGCCCCTCTCGGGGAAAGAGCCTGCCGCCCCGGACCGCCGGAGTTCAAAGGCCCACTTCGCGCCTCACCGAAACCACGCCACGGAGCGACAGAACATGCCCCTTCCCTGTGACACTATCCTGCAAGCTGCCCTCATTGTCACCCAGGACGACGCCCGCACGGTCATCGAAGACGGTGCCATAGCCATACACGAAGGACGGATTGCAGCCGTCGGGCAACGTGATGCGATCGTCGGCAACTGGCAGGGCGCAACCGTCATCGACATGGGCGAGAGCCTCATCATGCCCGGTCTCGTCAATGCGCATACGCATGCGTCCATGACACTTCTGCGCGGCCTTGCCGACGACCTTCCCCTCATGGACTGGCTCACGGGCCATATCTTTCCCGTGGAAAAAGGGCTGACAGGGGAACTGGTCGAACTGGGAGCCTTGCTAGGCTGTGCGGAGATGCTGCGGACGGGAACGACGGCCTTCAGCGACATGTACCTCATCGAAGACGCCACGCTGCGTGCGGTCGACCGCGCCGGACTGCGCTGCCTCGCCGGTGAAGCCATCTTCGCCTTCCCTTCGCCCGCCTACGCAGACCCGGAGACGGCCTTCGACCTCGTCCGTGCCCAGCACGACCGCTGGAAGCACCATGCCCGCGCGGCGTTGGCTGTGGCCCCTCACGCAGTCTACACCAGCACACCTGCGATACTCGCCCGCTGCCGCGACCTCGCCGAAGAGCTTGGCCTGCCGATACACCTGCACCTTGCGGAAACCGCCACCGAGACGGCGCAATGCATCGAACAGCACGGGGCACGCCCCGTGCCCTATTGCGACGGACTGGGGTTGCTCACGCCCCGCACGACACTGGCCCATTGCGTCGACCTCACCGAAGGGGAGATTGACCTGCTGGCAGAACGCGGTGTCACCGTGGCGCACTGCCCTGAGAGCAACATGAAGCTCGCCTCCGGCATCGCACCGGCCACGGCCATGCTTGGGCGGGGCATGACGCTTGGACTTGGGACCGACGGGGCAGCCAGCAACAACAGCCTGAACATGTTCACCGAAATGACCTCATGCGCGTTGCTGCACAAAGTGCATCACATGGACCCCACCTGCGCCCCCGCCTCCGCCGTCCTTGACATGGCCACACGTGGCGGGGCACATGCCCTGCACATGCAGGGAATAGGACGCATCGAAGCCGGGTGCCCAGCCGACATCATAGCCCTCGACCTGCGCGCCCCCAACATGCAGCCCATCTTCAACCCGGCATCGCACCTCGTCTACGCGGCGACGGGCCACGAGACCCGACTGACCATGGTCGGCGGGGAGGTGCTCTACCTCGATGGATGCTACACCCGCTTCGACATGGACGACCTGCTGAAGGAAGTGCGCAAGGCCCGCATATGGGCCATGGAACAGGTACGCGCAGCGCGGTAGCCCCTGAAACCGGGCCCGCCAGAACGACAGTCGGACGAAAACCGTACTTTCCCGTTGACAAGTGCGGCAATCTGTATAATTGAGACCTGCTTTCTGACAACACACACGCGCCCTGCGCGCGAGATGGAGGAACATCACAATGAGCGCCAACAACGTCCTTGAAGGTGCCGTGAAGACGGCCGAAGGCGTAATGCTTAACGGTTTCGTCCTCCAGCCCATCGTCGACAAGTGCGAGGGCTGTGAACGCATCCGTACCTTCGAAGAGCAGAGCTTCTGCTCCAGCTACCCCGCCCCCGAACGCAAGTGGGCCGGTGGTCGCTGCAATTTCGCCACCCACGTCAAGGCCGCTGCTGCCGCTGCTGCCAAGGTCAACCCCCTCAAGGCCTCCAAGCGCGCCGCGAAGGGCCGTTAGTCTTTCGCCCCCGCAGGGAAAGGGTACCTTGCGTACCCTTTCCCTTTTTCTTCCTCCGGCGAGCCGGTAGGTCTTCCGCCCGCAGCCGCGACAATGACGGCGGCAGCAAGGCCGCCGGGAGCTTGCCATGTCTTCACAACTCCTCTCCCGCCTCGACAACCTGCGTGACAGGGTCATCGAACTCCAGCGCAACATGACGGCCCTGCCCGCCCTCGGCCCCGAAAGCGGCGGCGAAGGCGAACGCGCCAAGGCCGACTATCTTCTTTCCGTCCTGCGTGACATGGGAATGCCCCTCATCGAGGAGATAGACGCCCCCGACCCGCGTGTCCCCTGCGGTCACAGGCCGAACATCGCGGCACGCATACCCGGTCGTACGGGGCGCACCCTGTGGGTCATAGGCCATATGGATGTCGTGCCCCCCGGCGAGGCGGCCCTGTGGGATACCGACCCGTGGCAACTCAAGGTCGATGGCGACATCATCTTCGGGCGCGGCGTCGAGGACAACCAGCAAGGCATCGTCACCGGCCTGCTGGTGGCACAGGAACTTCTTGCCTCCGGCACGGTGCCCGACATGGGTTTCGGCCTTCTCCTCGTCGCCGATGAGGAGACTGGCAACAACTACGGCATGGCGCATGTCGCCACGGCCCGCCCCGACCTTTTCGGCGACGACGACCTTGTCATCGTGCCCGACTTCGGCACCGAAGACGGCGCGATGATCGAAATCGCGGAAAAGAGCATGCTCTGGCTCAAAGTGCAGGTTGCAGGCAAACAGTGCCATGCGTCCACACCCGACGAGGGCATCAACTCGCTGGTTGCCGCCTCTGCCATGATACTGCGCGTGCATGAGCTTGACGCGCGTTTCGATGCGGTAGACCCGCTTTTCAACCCGCCCGCCTCCACCTTCGTCCCCACGAAGAAGGAAGCCAACGTGCCCAACGTCAACACGGTCCCCGGTAACGATGTGTTCTACATCGACTGCCGTGTCCTGCCCTGCTACCTACTCACCGACGTGCGGCAGGCCGTACGGGAAATCGCCGACGATATCGAACGGGCCTACGGTGTCACCGTGACTCTCTCCGATGTACAGGCCGAACAGGCCGCGCCCGCGACCTCCTCCGACAGCGACGTCGTGCATCGCCTGACCCGTGCCATCCGTGCCGAATACGGCGTGGAAGCCCGCCCCATGGGCGTGGGCGGAGGCACAGTGGGCGCCATCCTGCGCAAGCGGGGACTCCCTGTGGCCGTATGGTCGACGCTCGTACCCAATCCTCACACTCCCAACGAGGCTTCACGCATCTCGCGCACCATCGGTGACGCCAAGGTCGTCGCCCGTATGCTCTTCGACGCCTGACCATGAGCACCATCCGTAAACCATCGCCTCCCGACATGTACGACTGCATCGTCGTCGGTGCCGGGCACGCCGGGTGCGAGGCAGCAATGGCCCTTGCCCGCATGGGCCATGCCACCCTGCTGCTCACCGGCAATGCCGATCGCATCGGGCATCTCTCGTGCAACCCTGCCATCGGCGGGCTTGCCAAGGGCCACATGGTCAAGGAGATCGACGCCCTCGGGGGCATGATGGGCCTATGGGCCGACGAAGCCGGCATCCAGTTTCGCACGCTCAACAGCAGCAAGGGGCCCGCAGTCCGTGCCACACGGGCGCAGATAGACCGCGACGCCTACCTGCGCGTCGTACGCCGTGACATCTTCGCACAGCCGAATCTGCGGGTGTGGCAGGACATGGCGGAGTCCATCATCGTCGAAGAGGGCAGGGCCGCTGGCGTACGTACAGCCTATGGGCAGGAGTTCAGGGCACACCATGTGCTGCTGACAACGGGTACGTTCCTGCAGGGACGCATCCATGTGGGACTGAGTAACTTTCCCGGCGGTCGCCTCGGCGACGCCCCTGCCACCGGGCTTTCGGCGTCACTTCGGGCTATCGGCCTCGAACTCGGCAGGCTGAAGACGGGCACCACGCCGCGACTCCTTCGCGACAGCATCGACTTCTCGCTGATGGAGGTACAGCCTCCCGACGACCCGCCACGGCCGTTCAGCTTCAGGGGCCCCGGCGTCCGCCTGCCGCAGTTGCCATGCCATGTGACGTGGACCAACGAACGGACGCATGAGGCCATTCGCGCCGGATTCGACAGGTCGCCCATGTTCACTGGTGTCATCAAGGGCACCGGGGCGCGCTATTGCCCCTCCATCGAGGACAAGGTGGCGCGATTCCCTGAAAAGGAACGGCATCAGGTCTTCGTGGAACCGGAAGGTCTCGAAAGCCCTGAATGCTACCCGAACGGCATCCCGACAAGCCTTCCGCTGGAAGTGCAGAAGGCGATGATCGCCACCATTCCCGGCCTTGAGAATGCACAGATCGTACGCCCCGGCTATGCCATCGAATACGACTACGCCGACCCGGTGCAGTTGCGTTCCACGCTTGAGACCAAAGCCCTTCGCGGACTCTGGCTCGCAGGGCAGATCAATGGCACATCGGGGTACGAAGAGGCGGCGGCACAGGGACTCTGGGCAGCGCTGAACGTATCGTGCACCCTGCGTTCGATGCCTCCCTTCCTCCCCGGACGAGATACGGCCTACATGGCTGTTCTCGTCGACGACCTCGTCACCAAGGGCACCAGAGAGCCGTATCGCATGTTCACCTCGCGGGCGGAGCACAGGCTGCTGCTGCGCGAGAACAACGCCGACGCGCGCCTCACCGAAACCGGTCGCGCACTCGGGCTTGTCGACGATACCCACTGGCAGCTGTTCTCGACCAAGCGTGCCGCCCTGCACAACTTGCTGGACGAACTGGAGAACCGGCGTATCACCCCCGATGCCGCCGCCCGCGACATCTTCTCGCGCCTCGGAGAACCCGCCCCCACCAAGGGTGTGAGTCTTGCCGACATCCTGCGCAGACCCTCGCTGACGCTCCCCGACCTCGCCCCCTTCTGGGAGGGCGTCACCCGGTTTTCCGACGACGTACGAGAAGAGGCCGAGACCATCGTCAAGTATTCAGGCTACCTCGCCCGTCAGCAGGAACTCGTCGCGCGCTCTGCACGCATGGAGGATACGGTACTGCCTGAAGACATGGACTACACCGTCATTCCCGGTCTCACCCGTGAGATAGTCGAGAAGCTGGGCAAGGTTCGCCCCCATACTCTGGGACAGGCTGCCCGTATATCCGGCGTCACGCCAGCGGCACTCACCTGTCTGGAGATACAACTACGCAAGATGGGACAACGCTAGCCACTCTACACGAGGTGTGAAAGCGACGACCGGGCACCATTGCCACGGTCGTCGCTTCTTTCCTGTCCTGCGTGCATACACTGCGAACAAGCACGGCAGATGTGCTTGCGTCCGCCAGCTTTCGGCATCCGCACTGCCCCCGTCTTTCGACAGACAATCACGTTGCAACGCCGGTGGATAGTCCTTATCGTATCAATCTGGTCTCTTCACGAATAGCCAGCCCGACACTGCCCGGCACTACAACCACCCATCGAGGGGGCATGTACCAACCTCTGTTCTCTGCCATCGACAGCACCTCAACGGGACGAGGTTTCCTGTATGAGGTGTCGCGCAGCTTTGTAGAGCGTAGCGTCGATCTCAGCACCGTTTCCGGCGTCGCCACCGCAACCGGCGTCATTCTGGGAACGCTTCTGCTCATCTACCTCGTCCGGCGCCATTTCGAATCGCGACACAAACCTGTGGCCATCGACATGGTCGCAGGAGATGACAGTATACGCCACATCCTCGAGAGAACGGTCACCGAACGCTCGCGCTACGAGTTGCAGTTCACCTCCGCCGACGGAAAACGACGGGCCACGGCACTGTGCACATGTGTACACATCGATGATGCGAATCTCACCCTTGAATGCTCAAGCGTGGCCCCGCCGCGGACTTCGTGGGCCGGACGCAGGGTAGACCTGCTCTTCCGACTTCAGGAGGGGGCTTGTGAAGTGTTCTACGGCTTCCACACCACCATCAGCGGAACATCCCTCAATGACGAAGGGATAGTCCTCGTTCATGTCTCCCTTCCCCCCATGCTCGAACGCAAGCAGAAACGAGCGTTCCTCCGTCTCACCCCGCCCCCCCATCTCATACGGGGAATAGACATGTGGGAGTTGCCACCCGGGGTATCAGACAAGGGAGAGTGGTCGCCGCACAGACTCCCTCCGCCCATGGCGACAGCGTCACCGGACGGGGGAGACGCCCTGAACCTGATCAACATCTCCGGCGGGGGGCTACGTCTTCAGATAAGCCGCGACATCACGAAGAAAGGTGGACTGCGCTACGATGCGGACCTGCGGCTGCTGCTGCGACTTGCGCTGTACGACCCAGACGAGGGACGGGTTCTCTATTACTGGCTCAAGTGCTCGCACCGCAACCATTTCACCGAGACGGAGACGCAACACACCGAAACGGGTCTGCAGTACAGGGAATGGGGAGTGACCATCGCCCCGATGGCAAGCGTCACGTGGACGCCAGCCCGCCCTGATGGCGAGGTCGAACCGTTGACCCGCTGGACGCTCAGGCGCCATCTCGAGCTTTACAGGTCCATTTGCGTATCGTAATGTCCCCTTTTCTGTCGTACGATCGGCATTCAGACCGTCGGCGCACCCGCCCTGCAACCGGCGGCCCAACACCCCCCAGCAAGGAGACCCCATCTTGGACGGAGGCCCGGACAGTACCAGTTCCATCTGGTCCAGACTCACACGCCTTTTTCAGAACCGTAACGGCGACACCGTCGAAAAGGCCATCATGGAGGCCCGGGAAGACGGCGAACTCGAAGCCGAAGAAGGTTCAATGCTTTTGAGCATCCTGCGACTTGATGAACTTCAGGTTCAGGACATCATGACGCCCCGTACCGATATGGACTGCGCAGAAAGCGGCACTCCCCTCGTGGAGGTTGCCGGGCTCATCATCAGCTCGGGGCATTCGCGTATTCCCATCTATCAGGAAACACGCGACAACATCGTTGGCATTGCCTATGCCAAAGACCTGCTGCCCTATCTGCTCGACCCCGCAAAGCACAAGTCGCCCATCGACACTCTGATGCGTCCGCCCTTCTTCGTTCCCGAAACGAAGATCGCCAGCGACCTGCTTCAGGAGTTCCGCACCCGCAAGACCCACCTCGCCATAGCCCTCGACGAATACGGCGGCACTTCGGGGCTTGCGACGATCGAGAACATCCTCGAAGAGATCGTGGGAGACATCGAAGACGAACACGACGCCCCCCGCGAAGACGACATCCGGGTACTCGACAGCGAGCGCTACATGCTGTCAGGAAGAGCGCTGCTTGAAGACCTCGAAGAACTCGGCATCATCCTCAACTCCGACGAAGTCGACACCATCGGTGGTTACCTCAGTCAACTGGCGGGACATGTTCCGCAACAGGGCGAGAGCTTCACGCTCGCAGGAAGGATGTTCACTGTCATGGAAGCAGACGCCAAGCAGATTCGAACCATCCGCGTGGAACCCGAACCCGACGCCTGAGCCGACCTTTCGTCCTAGGGCCCATCAGGCATGGCCTATGGCTGGCATAGCCTTTACCTACGTTTGTGAAGCGTGGGTCTGGCGTAGTACAGTCTCTTCAGCAAACGGATGCCACATGTGCGTGGCACTCGAAGCTGCACCTTTTCCGGTACCCTTCTGCATTGAGGGGCTTACCACCTTGAAAGGGACTGGAATAGCCCTGCACAGAACCGAAGCAACAGTAGAGACCGAGAGGAAGAAGTCCGAATAGCGACAGGTGAAGTGAAGGAACTCCTGCCCAGAAAGATTCGAGCTCGCATCATTCTCCTGTCGGCAAGCTTGCCTCACACTGTGAAAACAACGCGACTCTCATCTTGAACCTGAACAGGCAAACCATTCACACTGGATCAAGTGGCTTATGCCTTTCAGATAGCACGCAAAGCGATGGCGAGCTCATTTTCGAAGGGCTTCCATGAAGCGTATTGATGTGGTGAGACCACTATTCTTCGACGATCCATTCATCAGCCCCGGTCGCAGCCTTCGCATAATTCATCCTTCAGCTCACACCTCTTCGCTTAACAACATCTTGCGGCGATTCTCTTGCCAAAAAAACATGAGTCTTGCAGTTCAACATGACGTGAACCATGACTCCGGCGGGATGGTATTCGCCCATAGTTTGATAATGGCGGCCCCATACCAGTTTTCGCTGCACGCCATAACGATATTCTCGCCACCCCTGTGTCATGGGAAGCTGAATACGAAAAGGCGGTCTTTCGACCGCCTTTTCGTATTCAGCAATTGTGCAGAGAGTGAACCTAGAACTTCTTGGCGCGCTGTGCAGCCAATGCCTCCGCCTGTTCGGCGAATGAGGCGAAACCGGCTTGACGCATGGCGTCCTCGACCGTTCTGTTCCAGTCCCAGGTCGCATAGATCACAGGCTTGTGGAATGCAGCCCTGAACTGAGCCAGTTCCTGCCTGTAGAACTTCTCCTTGGGTGTATCCATGCTCTCGCGAAGCTGTTCGTGCAGGCGACGCAGTTCACCTTCGTACCAGTCGCTCAGGTCTTCTGCCTGCGTGTGCTTCTTGAGGATATGACCGTATCCCTTGGTGTCGAGCAACTGACGCAGCTTGCCGAAGTGCTGTTCACGCAGCCATGCACCGAGTTTCTCTGTCGGGATGTTGTGCGACTCGACTTCAGCCATGTCCAGCTTGGTCTGGTAGTAGGTGTCGGGCACAACCGAAGCGGACACGATACCCGCGATAGCGACCAGACCACGCAGGATGACGCTGTTGGAAACGCCCTGCCCGCAGAAGCCCACCTTGCGACCGTATTTCTGACCGGTGAAGATGGTCACGAGAATGGCCCAGACCACTGCCGGGTCTTCTTCGTCATAGATGTGGCCAAGGCTGGCATTGTCACGGTCGGTGGCAAGCACCATCTGCGTCATGTCGTTGGAACCGATGGAGAAACCATCGAATTCCTCGATGAACTGCTTGGCAAGGACAGCGTTGGCCGGAATCTCGGACATGAGGATGACCTTGAGACCGTCCACGCCGCTCTTCAGACGATGCACCTGCTCAAGGTAGCGCTTCATGCTACGCGCTTCCTCAAGGGTTCGCACAAAGGGGAGCATTATCTGAAGGTTCACACCGCCGTAGACACCGCGAGCCAGCTTGAAGGCCTCGACTTCCCAGTCGTGGATGTTACGCGACACGCCACGGTAGCCGAGCATGGGGTTGTCTTCGTGCTGCTCGAACAGGTTACCGCCCAGCAGGTTACGGTACTCGTTCGACTTGAAGTCGGTGGTACGGTAGACGATGTCCTTTCCGTAGAACGCCATGGCGAACAGGGCGAGCCCCTGCGCCAGCGTCTGCACATAATGCTCCTTGCCGGTGCGGAAACCGCGTGAACGGATGAGCAGACGGATCTTCTCGGGAACAGCCCGGACGTCGTCCATGGCGGTCTGCAGACCACTCCGCAGGCCGACCTCGTGACGCAACGAAGCGATCTTGGCGAGGGCCTCCTGCACGGCGGGAATCTGCTCGGCACGTTCCACGTGTGCACGGACATTGGCTTCGATCTCGGCGCGACGCTTGAGGATATCCGGGTCGGTACCCGCAAGCAGGGCCAATTCGTCGTCGTAGCCCATGATGACACGCACATGGTCGGCAAGGTCGACGCTGGTCTTGAGGATATCCATGCGACGGGTGGCAAGTTCCACATGCTCGTCGAGCTTGTGGTCGAGTTCACGCATCCGGCGGTGGACAGCGAGTACCTCTTCGGTGCCGCGCAGGTTGTCACGCGAAGCCAGTTCTTCGATTTCAGCAGCCAGCCCGGTCACATGGCCCACGTACTCTCGCAGCTTCATGTCGATGCCGATAAGGCCCGCCGAGAGTTGTTCACGCAGGAGCTTCGACAGGTTGACGTCGAGTTCCTTGAGCTTGGCGTGGACGACATGCTCGAGTTCGCCGTTGTCGTAGGCTTCAAGGGCACGCGGGTGCACACCGATGTTGCCAAGCATGAACTCGGCACGCAGAAGGCCGACTTCGAAGTCCTCCACCTCACGCAGACGCGACAGGAACATGGCCTGTCCCACGTCGGCGAGGATGAGCCCGACCTTGGTCTTGGTGGCGGGCAGCTTCGAAAGGTCCATCTCGCCACCGACTTCCCGCAACGGCAGCATCCCGCGGTAGACACGACCGCGCGTGCCGTCGACGGTGACGTCCTGTCCATCGAGGGCACGAAGGATTTCGAGGCGCTGGATGCCGATGATGGCCGGAATGCCAAGTTCACGCGAGGTGATGGCCGCGTGGCTGGTGTCACCGCCCACGTCGGCAAGGATGGCGGATGCCACGCGCATACCGGGAACCATGTCTGGGTCGGTACGCTCTGCGGCGAGGATGTCACCCTTGTTGATCTTGTTCAGTTCAAGGGCCGAACGCAGGTACTTGACCCTGCCCTGCCCCGCACCCCGCGAAGCACCGTTGCCTTCGACGATGATTTCGGCACCGGCAGCGGCCTTGGGGTCGACTTCAAGGCGACGCATGAAGATGGTGTGCGGATGGGTCTCGAATTCTTCGTTCCAGCGGGTCTCGGGACGAGCCTGCACGAACCACAGGCGCTCGCCGGAGTCGATGCAGAACTCGGTGTCCATGATCATGCTGCCATAGGCGACGCTGATGTTACGCACACCACGGGCGACCTGTTCGGCCTGCGCCAGTGAAAGCGACCAGCGGTACGCCTCGAGGTCGGGAACGGGAACCTTCTTGGTACCGCCCTTCTCGTCGTAGACGATCTTCTTGTCCTTGCAGCCCATCTGGCGCACGACAACTTCTGCACCGTCGTCGCGCTGGAACACATAGAACTTGTCGGGGGTGACCATGCCGCCCACGACAGCCTCGCCAAGACCGTAGCTGGCATCGATGGACACGAGGTCGCGACGGCTGGTGCCGCGGCACCCGGTGGCCGTGTCTGCGCTGAAGGCAGTACCCGAAATGACCGGGTTGATCATGCGCATCATGCAGACCGAAAGAGACGTGTTCTCGATGGCCCATTCCTGCTTGGCCTTGATCGCGATGGATTCGTCACCGGTGGCTTCGGCACGGGCAAGGGCGTCGAGAATGGCCTCGCGGCGGTAGGTCATGGAACGCAGGTTGTACGCCGAAGCGCAGTCCCAGTGGTAGGCGCGGGCCACGCGGGCTTCACCCACCATGTTGAGGTAGGTGTCCTGCAGGCCGGCAAAGGCCTTCTTGCGCGAGTCTTCGCCCGCAGCGGACGAACGCACGGCCACGGGCACGTCGTCGGCCCCGGCCTCCTTGCAGATATCGCGGTAGGCGCGCTTGACCTCGTCCTCGACCTCCTTGGGCAGGTCGACGGACAGAATGCCCGCCTGCACAAGCACCGAACGCTTGCGAAGCTGGTCGATGCCCTCCGGCGAGGTGGCGAACCCTTCAACGACGTTGTTCACAAAGGTACGCAGCTTGATGAGCGTACCCGGATTGGCCTGCACCTCGGCATGGATGTCCTTGGCGAGGTTGCGCACGAACTTCTGGAGGAACTCGGGATCACGGTTGATCTCGGTGTCGTTCCAGTCGATCCTGTTGAATTCCTTGTCAACAATGGCACGGATGAGCGAGGCGTTGACCTTGGTCTCATCAAGAAGCCTGTGGAAGGCCACAGACGAGATGGCCCGGAACTGCGGGGTTCTTATGCCTTCGACCTGACTGATGAGCGCAGTGTTGTAGTTCTTGCCGCCCACAAGGAGCTCGGCGTCTTCACCGATGCGCACGATGTCGGCACCGTTGAGGATAAGCTTCTTGGTCAGTTCGGCGATGTCGGCTTCCGCCGGACGCCCCTTGGCTGCGGGCTTCTCAGCCTGAGTTTTGCCCATTGTGACTCCTCCTCTAGGGGGATGCTGGAGTGGCTTGCGCCGTGATTCTCCGAGAACCGGAACAGTCATTCGCACGGTTGCCGACAGGCTCCGTCACCGGACACCGGCCGACAACCGTGCGCGTTCGTTGAACGGGTCTTCCGCTACGCGTCGAGACGTTCTCCGCAGTAGGGGCAGAAATCGATTCCGTCAAGCGTTATGGGATGTCCACACGCATGATTAGGGCACATTTTGGGGATGGGGCAGAGCTCGACGACGAGTTCACCTTCGCGGACGGCCACCATCTGCTTGCTCTCGCGGTAGTCGGCGGTCTTGAGCACGCGCTTGACCATGGCGTCCATGGGGGCAAGTACCGCCTTCTCCTGCTTCATGATGGACACGTTGAACAACTCTTCGCCCTTCTTTACCACATCACCGGGGTGGACGTACATCACCCACAGGTCTCCGTTGCTCGGCGCAGCCACATGCATGGGATTGGCCCTGTCGGCCATCTCAACGCCCTTGATGTCGGCGACGCTGGACTGCTTCACCTGCGCCTCGCAACTCATGATCTCGGAGTCGAGCACATAGCGGATGACGCTGTACCCTGCGTCGTTGGGACGCGAGATGCTGAGGATGACGAGATGGTGCGGCTTGCCGCTGCTGTCGGTGAAGTTGAGTTCCTCGCCGGGCTGAAGGCCTTCGAACCAGACATCAAGGGGCAGGTTGTTGGCATTGCCGAACCGTGCCTTGAACTGGATGGTCTTGATGGCGTCACCGGGGTGGTTCAGGTACATGACGAACTCTTCCTCGGTGGGCTTGCGCCGCACGATGTCGATGAACCCGCGTTCTTCCAGTGCGAGATCGACAGGGGCAAGCGAGTCAAGCGGAGAGGCTTCGGTTCTGCTTGCCATGGCCTTGCGCCATTCATTGCCGAAGGCGCTGCGGTACACCCACTCGTCGGGGAAGCCGAGAGGCAGCCTGCCGAACTTGCCGAGCAGAAGGTCGCGGAAGGCGTCGTTGCAGTCCTGATAGATGGCGAGACGCGCCTTCTTCATGTCTTCAGACAGGTCGCTCTCGGGATGCCGCGTCACGTTGTCGAGGACTTCAAGAAGGTAGCGAACCTCATCTTCGCCACCGCGCTTGTGGGCACCGGTGACGGCAAGGAACGCCGTATTCCAGGTAATCTGGGAACCGGGCGTCACGTCGTGGTAGCGCACGATCTTGCGCGTACCCGCAAGGAACTTGAGCATGTAGGGCAACAGGTGGATGTAGCCCTGCTTCATGGCCCCTGCCTGTGACGACGACGTCGCACCACCGGGCATGCCGTGTTCGACCACGTCGTAATCGATGCCCTGGAAGTAGGGTGCGCAGTACCTGTCGTAGTAGGGCATCACCTGCTTGAGCACGAAGTTGCAGTCGCGGATCATGGTCTTGTTGAGGTTGGTCCGTAGGCCGAGTTCATCCTCAAGGTAGGCAGCCATGGAAAGCACGTCGCCCTGCCCGTACCAGCGAACCGACGCACCTATGGCCGTGTCGACGATGTGGGCCCCGGCCTTGGCAGCCGCCCCCACCGCGGGCACGAACAGTCCGTCCGTGTAGTGGCGATGACAATGCAGGACAAGGGACGGCCAACGCTTGCGAAGCGTGCTGACCAGTTCGGTCATGAACCGGGGGGGGCACACACCCGCCATGTCCTTGAGGCCGAGGATGATGGAACGGGATGCCTGTTCGGGACCGAAGCCCGCGACATCGCCCACCATGCGCAGAATCGCCTCCGTCACGCCCACGTAATGCGCCACATCGAAGCCCCGCGCCCATGAGAGTGAGAGCGCAGGCTCGAACACCACGTCGTTCCGGTTGAGTGCGACCTCGGCGAACGGGCGCATGTTCTCAACGTGGTTGAGGAAGTCGAAACAGCGGATGACCTGGTAATGTTCACAGATCATCTCGCCGGTGATGCGCATGAGGTTGCGGGGCTGAGGCTTGTAGCCCAGCACGTTGGTCGAGCGGATGAGTATCTGCTTGAGCGTCTTGGGAGCGAACTTGTTCCATTCGGCGGCTTCACTGAACGGATAGGTCATGTTCGCCATCATGGCCACATGGAAGTGTGCTCCGCCACCGTTCTCAAGCGAGAAGAAGTTGCAGTTGTCGAGATACGGCCCCATGAGCGCATCTTCGGCAAGGCGGAAGCGGTTGCCGCTGTTCGACTGGGTGATGTCGCGCGCCGTGGTGTCGGTGAAATGCACATGTCCGGCATCACGCAGGTAGTCGAGCAAAGCTCCCCGGTCACCATGCGGATACGGCGAAGGGTTGCGACGAACCTGTCCGGGAATGTGCGGCAACACCGGCTCGAACTTGGGCATCCGAGGGGTTTCACGGGTGCGGTACTCGCCCAGCTGGACATAGGGGTTGAAGCCCTTGGCGGATATCTCCGCCACAAGACGCGCAAGCCGTTCGCCTTCGGGGGCGAGGTCGGTGTAGCACATCAGTTCAGGGGTCTCGGCGATGAAGTTGGTGTCGAAGTCGCCAGCGCGGAAACGCGGGTGCTTCATCACCTGCTTGTAGAACGGGATGGTCGTCTTGAGTCCGCCGATGATGTATTCGGACAGACAACGCTCCATGATGCCCAGGACCTTCTGCCAGCCCTGCCCGTACGTGATGAGCAGCGAGCCCGCCGAGTCGTAGTTGGGCGGAAACTCGTAGCCAGCGCACATGTTCGAGTCGAGGCGCACACCGGGGCCGCCGGGCGAAACATAGCGGCTGACAAGCCCGGAGTTGGGCGAGAAGCCCGCCTGCGGGTCTTCGCAGTTGATGCGAACCTGCATGGCGTGGTGGACGGGCTTGGTGTTCTCTTCCGTGAGGCGCAGCTGTGCACCGAAGGCCACGGCAATCTGCTCTTCCACAAGGTCGATGCCGTAGCGGCATTCGGTGATGCCATGCTCGACCTGAAGCCGGGTATTGACCTCGATGAGATAGGCCTCGCCAGAGGCGGTGACCAGGAACTCGACCGTCGCCAGCGAGTGGTAGCCGACCTCACGGACGAGCATCTTCGAGTATTCCTTGAGCTTTTCGCGCAGCTCCGGGGTGATGCCCGGCCACGGCGAAGGCGTGATCTCGATGAGCTTCTGGTGATTGCGCTGGATGGAACAGTCGCGTTCGTCAAAGGCGAAGGCATTGCCGTACATGTCGGCAATGACCTGAATCTCGATATGGCGCACCGATTCGAGATACTTCTCGACGAAGAGCCGCGGATTGCCGAACGACGCCTGCGCCATGGTGGACGCCTTGAAGAAGGCATCGTCGAGTTCGCTCTCGTCACGGATGGCGAAAATACCACGACCGCCACCGCCCCCTTCCGCCTTGAGCATGATGGGGAGGCCGATCTCGTCGATGAGCTTGCGGGCCGTGGGGATGTCGACTGCACCTTCAGACCCCGGTACGACAGGCACACCGAGCTTGCGGGCGAGTTTGCGAACCTGCACCTTGTTGCCGAGCAGGTTCATGGCCTCGGCGGTGGAACCGATGAAGGTCAGCCCCGCCTCGTGGCACTTGGAGGGAAAACGGTCGTCTTCGGAGGCGAAACCCCATCCGGGATGGATAGCGACCACGCCACGCTGCTTTGCGAGGCTGATGATGCGGTCGATATCGAGATACGCTCTGGGGTCGGCACCGAGCAGCAGGAGTTCCTGAGCGGCGGAGGCGGCCGGAGAGGTCTTGTCGACATCAGTGGCGGTCATGACAGCCACGGCGTCGAAACGTTCGCGTATGGAGCGGCATATACGGCGTGCCGGGATGCCCCGGTTTGCAACCAGAATAGCCTTGCCCCGAACCTCTTCCATCACCTGTTCAAACGTCTTGATGGCCATTCACTCCTCGTAGTCAGGGCTGACCGGCAAGCCTTTCGGCCCCCGGGTTGTCTGTACGCGTTGCAGAAGGAATGAAGCAGACAGTCACGAACCCGGCACAATACTGCCGGAAAGGATGACACGCTCCCCGTCCGGGAAACGCACCCGCAGGCCACCTTCAGACGAAAGCCCCGCTATCCTGCCCGGTTTGTCGTCTACATCCCCGCCGTGCACAACGATGCCACGGCCCATCCAGGCAAGATGCCGTTCGGCGCAGGAGGGAAACGCCCCGTGACCTGCGCGTCGAATCTCGTTCAAGTACCAGAAACGCCCGTTCTTCACAAGACTGGCAAACAGGGCCAGCGGGGTAAGATCATATCCCTTTTCAAGCAGGCTGGCGGCACGGACTGCCCACCCGTCACGCAGCTGTGCAACGGGCGGGGCGAACGTGCAGTTTATGCCGATTCCGGCAATGATGATGCCTGCACGCTCTTCAAGGAGTATGCCCCCGACCTTGCAGTCGTCCAGCAAGATATCGTTGGGCCATTTGAGCTGCACGGGAATGCCTAGCGTACGGAACCCCTCTGCGAGCATGCAGCCCACTGACAGTGCGGCGTAGTCGGCTGTGAAGGGCGGGTCAGCCGGAAGGCGGAGGGCGGCATACACATTGCCCCGCGGCGAGACCCACGGGCGCCTCAACTGCCCTCGCCCCGCACTCTGGCTGAGTACGAGCACCATGCCCCATTCGGGCAACGCCCCCCTATCAGTCAGGATGCGTGCGACGTCGAGGCTTGAGGTGGCGTCACCACACAGGAACAGGGTCTCGTTACCGGCTGCGAGTTCAAGGACGTCCCACTCGCCATCATGGGAACAGCCAACACCCTGCCCTGCGGAGAAAGCCCCCGGCGGGGCCCCGGCGGGGCAGCCGAATGATTCGAATAATGGCCCCAGAAAGCCTGACCTATCAAGCTCATCCAGCGACAGAGGGGCTGCGACGTCAGCCAGCCCCGCCGTGAGCATATGAAGCGCCGTCGGCATCGTATTCTCCGACCTTTTGCGAACCATCGTTCTTTGCTAGGGTTCGGCCATGAAAACCTATCTCGTGGGCGGCGCAGTTCGCGACATTCTGATCGGGCGGACACCCCGTGAACACGACATCGCCTTCGAGGCATCCGTGGCGCATTTCTTACAGGCGAATCCTTCCGCCCGCAAGGTGGGCAAACGTATCGACGTCTACCTGATAGGGAATGTGGAGCATCGCCCGGTGCAAGGGGGCGACATCCGCGCCGACCTGCTACAACGCGATTTCACCATCAATGCACTGGCACTCGAGGCTGACGGAACACTCCATGCCCACCCTGATGCACTCGCCGACCTGAGGGCTAGCATCATACGGCCCGCCTCGCCGGGGGCCCTCATGGCCGACCCCGTAAGAGTGTTGAGGGCGGCGAGGTTCGCTGCACAACTGCCGGAAATGTCCCTTGCACAGGAGACGCTGGAGGCCATGCGCGCCGTCGCGGCAGCAGGGCACCTCGCGGAGATGCCATGTGAACAGGTGTGCCGCGAGACGTTGAAGGCCCTTGGCAGCCCTGCACCGGAGCGTTTTTTCATATCGCTGGCAAAGGGTGGATGCCTTCAACCGTGGTTCGCTGAAGTCGCAGACCTTACAGGGGTGCCAGCCGGGCCGCCAGCCTACCATACGGGAAGCGCGTTCGACCATACGATTGACATCATGCGTCGCCTCGCGGGAGACGCCTTCGATGTGTGGCTTGGCCTTTGCCACGACCTCGGCAAGGGAACGACACCGGCAGACATTCTTCCGCGACATCTCGGCCATGAACATCGTGGCGAGGAAGCCGCCACGGCCCTCGGGCAGCGACTTGGCATGAGCAACCGCTTCATCCGCGGCGGCGCACTGGCAGCCCGGATGCATATGAAGGCCGGGCGCTACGACACCCTGCGCCCGCACACGCGGGTCGACCTCCTGCTGGTCTTGCACCATGCCGGAATCATCAGGAACGTCTGGAATCTGGTCACGGCAGACAGCGGAATCGACCATACGGCCACCGCCATGGCGGAACTTGAAACGATACTTGCCGTGAAACTCCCGCCGTCCCTGCGGGGCAAGGGGCCAGAGTCCGGCAGGATGCTTCGCGAGATGCAGTGCATGGCCCTTGCCGCACGAAGGACAGAACCGGATGGGGCCTCAGGAGAAAGGTGCCCCGGAGGCCCTGCATAGCAGGGCCTTTTCCTCCAGTCGACCGGCGCAAAGGGTCACAGCATACAACGCAAAAAGCCCCGGATTCCTCCGGGGCTCATGGCAGTATTCGTCGGGCCGGCTACAGCCACTTGAACCATTGCTTCCACGATCCTTCGCGGGCTTCGCGAATATTCTCGGACTGTGCTTCGCGATGGCGCAGATAGGCCACGTTCGCCTTCTCGGTGGCGTACTCCACAGCGTGGGGGACATCCTTGAAGTTGTCTCGCACGAAGGAGTAACGCTGCCATGCGGCTCCATATTTTCCGGTGCGCCAGTACACGTCGGCGATGAAGAGTTCGCGTTCGGCCAGCAGACGGCGGCATTCCTTCATATGCTCTTCGGCCTTGGCCGCATACTCGGTGCCGGGGTACGATTCACGCAGCCGCTGGAAGTACTGGTAGGCCTCCTGAACATTGTTCACGGGCCTGTCGACCGAGATGAAGCTCTTCAGACGTGCCATGCCCACCTGGTACAGGACATATGGGATGGCCTGATGACGGGGATGCAGCGTCTCGAACTCCTTGTACGCCTCGGCAGCAGCCGGATATTCCTCGTCGAGGAAGTAGGCGTCCGCAAGGGAGAGTTCAGCTTCTATGGTGTAGGGGCTGAAGGGATAGTTGTCCTTGAGTCTGGTATAGGCCTGCGCGGCGGCGACGTAGTCCTTCTCACGCATGGCGTCGTTACCAGACTCGTAGAGTTCCTGCGCCGTGTCCTCTGGGGGGGGCAGGTAGAAATAGTCGATAATACCGCAACCGGACAACATGAAGGTGAGAGCCGCCATGCAGGCTGCGCGAAGGAGTGTCTTACGCATCGAGCTGTTCCAGATAGACGAATGCGGCGTTGGCCGCCGTTGCGCCGTCACCCACGGCGGTGGTCACCTGACGGCACATCTTTGACCTGATGTCGCCTGCGGCGAAGATGCCGGGCAGGTTGGTTCGCATTTCGCCATCAGTGATGACGAAGCCCTGCTCGTCCCGCTCGATACCGCCGGGCAGAAAACCGCCGACAGGCTCGAACCCAATGAAGATGAACAGACCATCGAGTTCGAGGAACGATGTCTCGCCGGTCTTCACATTGCGCACCGTCACGCCCGTGAGCCTGTCATCGCCATGAATGGCCTCGACGACAGAACTCCTCACCACGTCGATGTCGGGCATGATGCACACCTTGTCCTGATAGCACTTGGCGGCCCGGAAGTCGTCGCGGCGGTGGATGAGGTGCAACTTCTTGACAAGCTTGGAAAGATACAGCGACTCTTCGAGGGCCGAGTTCCCTCCGCCTACCACGCCCACGACCTGCCCGCGAAAGAAGTTGCCATCGCAAAGGGCGCAGTAAGAAACACCCTTTCCGGTCAACCGCTCCTCGTCAGGCAAGCCAAGGCGCTTGTACCGCGCTCCGGAGCACAGTATGAGCGTGCGGCCCGAAATCCAGTCATCCCCTACCCGCACCCTGTTGTCTGCGGGGGCGGGGACGATTTCCCTGACCTCGTCATTGAAACGGGTAATGGCATAGCCTTCGAGATGAGCCGCAAAGAGGTCTGCAAGCTCCCAGCCCTGAATCCCTTTCGGGAAACCGGGGTAGTTCTCGATTTCGGAGGTCATGAGCACCTGGCCACCGGGCGAAAGCTTTTCGACCATGGCCACGGAAACGCCCGACCTCGCAAGATACAGGGCGGCCGTCATGCCTGCGGGGCCGCCCCCAATGACGATGGCGTCGAACTGCTGCATTACCCGAGTGCCTTCTGGGCGATCATATCCTTGATGCTGCTCTTGGAAACGGCACCTGTCACCTGTTCCACCACTTCACCATTCTTGAAGAGGATGAGCGTGGGAATGGCGCGGATGCCGTACTTGCTGGGAGTGGCGGGATTGTCGTCGACGTTCATTTTCACGATGAGCACCTTGCCCTCGTATTCGGCGGCAAGTTCATCGATGACGGGCCCCATGGCACGGCACGGCCCACACCAGGGAGCCCAGAAGTCGATCAGCACGGGAATGGCGGACTTGAGAACAGAGGCTTCGAAAGTGGCATCGGTGATCTGAGCAGCCATGGTGAGCTCCTTGAGTCTAGGTGTGACACCGGAAACCGGCTTGGATGGACGGTAGCCTGCACCGCCCCGATTCTCGGCAACTTTAGAGAGATATTAGCGGTGCCCTGCCGTGTCAAGAGCACCCGGCAGGTCCCTGACGGTAGTCATCAGGGATGGCACGCCCGCGGGGTACGGCCTCAAGGTCGAGGCTGTGCGAAAGCCCCCCCTGACGTAACAGTCCCCCCGCATACGCGATCATCGACCCGTTGTCGGTGCAAAGTGGTGGAGACGGGACGATAAGCTCAAGCCCCCGGGATACAGCCAAGCGGGCCGTGTGATCTCGCACATAGCTGTTGGCGGCGACGCCTCCGGCGACGATGAGCGCCCGCACCCCCACTCCGTCGTCGCCATCAAGGGCACGCCCCAGCTTGATGCATAACGTCTCTGCCACCGCCTCGTTGAATGAGGCGCACATGTTCCGCAGCCCTTCAGGTGCATCATGTCCTCCGGCGACGGCTTGAGCGTCATCGGGGGATGGTACAAGCTCCGGGTGGCGCGACAAGTGGGTCTGCACAGCGGTCTTGAGCCCGCTGAAACTGAAATCGAGGTTGTCATTGTCCGTATACGGACGAGGAAACAGGCGTGGGTCAGCTATGCCACGACGTCCCTGCTGGTCGAGAATACGCCCCCCAGGATAGGGAAGACGCAACATCTTCGCAACCTTGTCGTAGGCCTCCCCAGCGGCATCATCGAGCGTCCGCCCCAGCAGACGGAACGAGACCGGCGACTCGATGCGATAGATATGCGTATGCCCCCCGGAAACAAGCAATCCGAGGGCAGGGAACACCAGTTCGCGTTCCAGCCCCGCGGCAAGGAGGTGCGCATGGAGATGGTTCACGCCCACGAGCGGAATATCGAACCCGAGTGCGAGCCCCTTGGCGAAGGCCATACCCACGAGCAGGCTGCCCAGCAGCCCCGGGCCACGGGCCACCGCAACCGCGTCGAGTTCAGTAGGCCCGACGCCCGCTTCCCGAAGAAGCAGGTCGTACAAGGGGCCTATGAGCCTGTAGTGCTCGCGCGACGCGATCTCTGGCACGACACCACCGAACAGCGCATGGATGTCTGCCTGACTGGACATGACGGCATGCACAAGCCTGCCGTCACGTACAAGCGCAAGGCCCGTCTCATCGCACGAGGTCTCTATTCCGATACAGAGCATAGTTTACCGTAACCGCGAAGGTAGCTCCCTGAGCGGTCTCCTCAGGCCCTGTGACGGGCGTAGATCTCTTCGACCTTGTCGACATCGCGGGCCGAACCGATGAAGAGCGGAATGCGCTCATGCAGCGTTCCGGGGCATACATCGAGAATACGCCGCGAACCGTCGATGGCGCGCCCCCCGGCCTGCTCAGCGAGAAATGCCAGCGGAGACGCCTCGCACATGAGGCGCAGCTTGCCCTGAGGCTTGTCGGGATGGCGATAGTCCATGGGGTACATGAAGATGCCGCCATAGAGCAGCGTACGGTGAAAGTCCGCCACGAGCGAGCCCACATAACGCAACGAATAGGGCTTGCCGCGTTCGTTGTGATCACCCTTGAAGTAGGAGACTATCTCTCTCGTAGGTTCGTCCCAGTAGTTCCAGTACGACTCGTTGATGGAGTAGATACGCCCTCTTTCGGGGATGCTCATGTCGGGATGCGACAGAAGGAACTCGCCCACGCTGGGGTCCAGCGTGAACCCGTGAACGCCCTGCCCGGTACTGAACACGAGCATGGTCGACGGCCCGTAGAGGATGTAGCCAGCGGCCACCTGCTCATAGCCGGGCTGCAGGACATCATCGATACACACGTCGTCCGAGGCAGGAGACTTGCGGCGCAGGATCGAGAAGATGGTGCCGACATTGATGTTAACGTCAATGTTGGAGGAACCGTCCAGCGGGTCGAAGATGAGCACATAATCGCCACGGTGCAGCTTCTCGGGCACCTTGATGATGTCAGCGTTCTCTTCGGAGGCCATGGCGCATACGGCACCGGAGCGCTCCATTCTGTAGATGAGCACACGGTTCGCGAACTCGTCGAGTTTCTGCACAAGTTCGCCTTGCACATTCACTTCGCCGGTGCCCCCAAGGACATCGAGCAATCCGGCCTTCGTCACACTGCGGGAGATGATCTTGGCGGAAAGGACGAGGTCGTTAAGCAGGGTCGTAAACTGGCCCGTAGCTGCAGGAGACTTTTTCTGATGCAGCAGAAGATGTTCGGTAACGGTAACTTCGGGCATGACTATGCTCCTTCTTGCGGCAATGCCGCCTGCAAAACACGAAACCGGAACCCGCAACAGGAAAAGGCTGCGGGTTCCGGCACGAAAAGAAACTATCGGACGGTCGATTCCTCGATGGGGGAACCGGGCAGTTCTGGAGCCGGCGAGACCAGAAGGCTGGGGTCGTCCTCGCCAAGGGCGGGAGACGGTTCGACAGGTGCGGGGGTCTGCACCCGGCCCCCGGTACCGAGTTCACGTGCCTTGGCAAGCACGGCGAGCTGTTCTGGCTTCTCGGGGAAGCTCCCTTCGACAGGCACTGCGAAGACCAGCGGGATATTGCCGATGTAGCGGGTAACCCAGAAGAACTCACCCTGTGCGTTGGAGAGCGTTCCGAACGCGTCCTTCGCTACGAGCTTGGCCCAGTCGGCGTCATGCAGGGGGGTTGCGGTGATGTCGTACTTGCCCGGCCACAGGATGCCGGAGGGCGCGGCGATGACGATATCGGCAGGCGCGGCGGAGTACGGCAGCAGCGCACGGACGTCGAAATGCACTGCGATGACGCCCTTGAAGTCCATACCAGCGTAAAGCGGGACGGCCACAACGATTTCTGGGCCAAGAGGCGTATCCACGATCACGCTACGCAACATGCGCATCTTCTGCTTGGGGTCGGCCTCGAGAACACCGGAGAAGTCGATGTTCTTGATGTCGAACGAAGGCATACGGGCAAGCACTTCACCCGAGGCATCGATGGCGGCGGCACCTGCCAGCCACGGATAGGAACGAAGGAACGCCTCGACCCAACTACGGTCAGGACGCCTGTCCGCGTTGTCGAGACCACGTTCCAGGGCGCGAAGCTGGAGGTCTATCCCGACGAAGCCGTTGGCCAGACGAACCTCTTCTGGGGTCGAATAGCCTGCTTCACCGAAATCGACCTGGGCTGGCGGATTCAGGTATTCTCGATAATAGCGCTTGGTGTCCTTCCACATGGAATGGGAAGTCTGACCGCAACCGAAAGCGAAAGCCATCGATGCGGCAAGCATGACGCCGACCAGCCTGGAGTGTCGATACACTAGATGTCTCCTGAAATGGGGTTGACGCACCACACGCGAAATGCCTCAGCTGTGCGCGCGCGTTTCAAGACGTTCGGCCAGCATCTCGAGCATGTGGAGGAGTTTGTGCTTGCCCTGTAGGGGGGCCTCTTCGACGGCTGCCGGGGCTTCATCTGCCACGACTGTCGATGTGGCACCAGAACGCAATTCATCGATGCGCAACTGGATGGCCGCCCGACTTTCCGGCGAATCGGCAGAAGCTAGAAGTTCCTGATAGATGTCAAGGGCACCCTGGGTGTCACCCTGTTCGGCAAGGACTTCAGCCATGGAACGCGTACGAAGGGAGAAGGGCTCGTCCTCTTCCTCGGCCTCGGCTTGCAGAAGGCCCGGGCTTGGTATCGAATCCGATGCCCCTTCACCGGGAAGTCCGTCATCCGACGCTCCCCTGTCACCTATCAGCGTCCGCAGCGCGGTATCGTCGAGGGATACGAAGGGAGAAGCCGAGGGAGTCTCATCCGCCATCGCGCCAGAGTCGGCAGGTTCATCCGCCACAGGCTCTTTCCGCCTCGGGGAGTCTTCAGCCCTTACGGTCTGGGCCGCAGTGGCGGGCAAGCCTGTCAGCGATGAAAGCCCAGCCTCCATCACGGACGCAAAAGAAAGGCCAGGAGACGACTCGCTGGCGGCGATGAAGCGCAGGGCCACGGAGACATCCCGCCCGCCCTTGCCGGATGCGGTGCAGGCACTCCATGCGTCCCAGAAGCGGGGATAGGAGGAAAGCACACGCGAGAGGGAATAGACTTCCGTATCCCTGTCCAGATTCTGCCCGAGCGTGTGCAGCAGTTCGATGAGAAGCAGGCGGGCTTCGAAAAACTCCGGATGCCTTTCAAGACCGGTACGGAGCGTCTTCACCGCATCGGCGGGCTGTCCGTTCTCGGCAAGAAGTCGAGCGAGAGGAAAGAACACCTTGGAGCTGGGCTCAAGCTCAAGGACCTCCTGATACCACTCAATTTTTGCCTTCATCGGATCCGACTCCTGACCGTGCTTCCGGAGCATCAGGGAAGAGGTAGACAATTTCGTTGTCGCGCACGAAGTTCAGACGCTTTCGAATCATCTTTTCAACATACCGGTCGTCGGACTGCAACAGCCGTATTTCTCGACTGAGAGACAGATTGACGGCATCTGCCTTTTTCACGGCATCCTCAAGGGCAAGATGCTGCGCCTTGAGTTCCCTGTATGCAACGATCCCCTGCTCGCTGAACAGCAACCGGCCAAGAAGTATCGCGTTCAAGCCCAGCGCCAGCCCGAGGAACAAAAGCCGTGGGAAGACCTTCACTGCAACAGCCTGCCTCGTCCGGTTCGCTGCTGCATTGTCGCCATGGACCCACGGAGTTCTTCGAGAAAATGTGTCGTTGCACGCTCGATGCGCCGCACGTCATCCTCGGCCAACAGCATATCCTCAAGGCGCTCCATGAATGCCTTGAGCATCGTGAACTCGCGCATGAGGCTGCGGCTGGCGTCGTAGCGCCCGATGTCGGGCTCAAGGTCGAGAATGGTCTGCAGGCAATTCTTGAGCCTGCTGTGCAGTTCGCCGTCATTCCGCATAAAATCTTCCGTGCACGGAGGAGGACCACCTAGCCTGCTGCCGCGTCCTTGTCGAGCCAGTTCCTGTAGAAACCATTAAGGTAGTTGAACCCTGAAAATACAGTCAAAACCAAAGCCATGTAAAGCACAAACTGGCCCAGGGGTTGAGGGTCGAAGCCGAACCACGGGTAGTGCAGCATGAGGGGGACGAGCGCCACCATCTGAAGCACCGTCTTGATCTTTCCGTACTTGTCTGCTGCGATGACGATACCCTCGTCTGCCGCCATGGCGCGCAATCCGGTGACCATCAGTTCACGGCAGATGATGATGATGGAGACCCACGCAGGTATCCAGTTCAACTCCACCAGCATGACGAGAATCGAGCAGATGAGAAGCTTGTCTGCCAGCGGGTCGAGAAACTTCCCGAAGCTCGTCACCATGTTCTCCTTGCGGGCTATATGCCCGTCGAGGAGGTCAGTGAGCGAGGCGATGATGAAGAACACCACGGCCAGAAGACAGGTGATACGTCCCGGAAAATACAGAAGGACGATGATGAGCGGGACAAGAAGCACCCGGGCCATCGTGATGCGATTGGCTAGATTGAACATCGGACACCTGTCATGGCTGGTCGGTCATAAGGATGTGTTACCGGTACCACACTTCGCCGGACGAGCAAAGCCGCAAAAGGACGCGGCGGCGCCCGCAAGGGACACCGCCGCACTGGAATCAGGCATGGCTGCTGGAAATAGCCTCGAGGCTGTTGCCGACAGCAGCGGCGATATTGTCGGCAAGGGCAAGAAAGCCCTGCTTCGCGTGCGAGTCACCCTCCAGTAGAACAACCGGAACCCCCGTATCGGCGGCAACCACGGTCGCCGGGTCAAGCGGAATGGCTCCAAGGAACGGCAACGCGTACTTCTCTGCCAGTTCGCGCCCTCCCCCCTTCTTGAAGAGGTTGATCTCCTTGCCACAGTGGGGGCAGCACAGTCCGCTCATGTTCTCCACCACGCCCAGCACGTTGGCCTGCGCGTACTGGAGAAAGTTGATGGCCTTGCGGACGTCGGCCAGCGAAATCTCTTGCGGGGTCGTCACGACGACGCAAAGTGCATCGGGAATGGTCTTGAGCACGGTCATATGCTCGTCGCCGGTGCCGGGAGGGGAGTCGATGAGCAGGAAATCAAGATCCCCCCAGTTGACGTCGGCGACGAACTGCCTGATGGCAGCCGTCTTCTTGGGGCCACGCCACAGCACGGCGGTGTCACGATCACGGAGCAACGAGTCCATGGAGACGACATACAGGTTCTCGTTGCACTTCGCAGGGTTGATGAGCCCGCCCCGCTCATCGGCCTCCAGCGTGGCATGAAGGCCGAGAAGGTTGGGCACGCTCGGGCCGTGGATGTCGACATCAAGGATGCCCACCTTGAACCCGCGAGCGGCAAGAGCCGCGGCAGTGTTCACGGTGACGGAGCTCTTGCCCACGCCACCCTTGCCGCTCATGATGAAAAGCTTGTATTTGATCCTTCCGAGCGTCGAGGAGATGAGCTGGTCCTGAATGGCGGTTGCGGCGTCCACGCCGCCCTCGCCGCCCTTGCGACCGGAAGAACACGAACTACAGGATGACATGCGAAACTCCTTGAAGGGATTGGCGCGTTGCCCGTAAAAACGCACCGGGCGTGCCTGCGCGTAAGGTAATGAAAAACACGGCAGCGTCAAGCCAGAGCATGCCAGGGCAGGTCTCGAGACCAAGATGTTCCCGCGAAGCCACCCCATGTACGCCGTGCGCTCTCACCCCGCAAGGTGCCGGACGAGAAGAAACACCGCCACGAAGAGCAGCACCCCGGTGACGAGTAGCCCCCGACGCCCCTCGAGCAGGGTCAGCATCCGGTCGCCATAGTACCGGATGGGCAAGGCAACGAGATAGAAACGGAGCCCCCGATTGACCACGGATGCGAGGAGGAACGAGGGCACGTCCATATGCAGGGCCCCCGCGGTGAGCGCGAAAACCTTGTACGGGGCCGGCGTGAACCCCGCAAGCGCAACGGCCCATCCCCCCCACTCCTCGAACCACCGTCTCATGAGCGAGAACTCGTTCTCCACCCCGTACAGGTGAATCAGCGGCGACCCGAGGGTATCCATGAAATAGCGCCCCACCACGAATCCAAGCAGACCGCCTGCAACGGCACTCACGAGGCAGATGTGGGCAAGATGCATGGCACGCCCCCTGTTCGCAAGGGCCATCGGCACCAGAAGGACCGTGGGGGTGACCGGAAAAAGCGAAGAGTTCGCGAAGGATATGAGCGCGAGGCATGGCAGGGCCCAACGTGTCTCCGAGACACGCGCCACCCAGTCCAGTACGCGCCGCTGAAGTCCGGAAGACATCGACTACCAGCCGTGACAGCCGACAAGGTCGACGAAACTCACCCCACCGCGATTGGAACGGAAGAGCTTTCCGTCACGTTTGCGCACGACGACAAGCTCCTGCGAACGTCGCGACACACCGACAGGGAGCACCATCACGCCGGGGTCTGCCAGTTGTTCGACCAGAGGGACGGGGATTTCGGGGCCTCCCGCGGTGACGATGATGCGGTCGAAAGGTGCAGATTCGGGCCATCCGAGCGTTCCGTCATCAAGCCTGCACCGGATGCGCGTGTAGCGCAGGGCACGCAGCAGGTCGCGGGTTGTCTGGTAGATTTCACGGATGCGTTCGACCGTATAGACATCAAGGCCCATCTCTGCGAGCACCGCCGCCTGGTAGCCTGAGCCCGTGCCTATCTCCAGCACACGCATCCCCGGCTTAGCTTCGAGCAACTGCGACATGAACGCCACGATAAACGGTTGGGAGATGGTCTGTCCGTTGCCGATGGGGAGCGGATGATCTTCATATGCCTGAGCCCGAAGGGCCTCTTGCACGAAAAGATGTCTCGGAACGCACCCCATGGCAGCCAGCACGGCCTCGTCGGAAATGCCACGAGGCATGAGCTGCTGCCGCACCATGCGCTCTCGGTTGCGACGCATGTCCGGTAGGGGCTTCGGATTGCCGCTCATCAGGATGATCTCTCGGAAACAGATAATTAAAAGCAAGTAAGCCACGCTGCGAGTCGTGACGCTCTTGGAGAACAGATTTCAACGCCGAAGTCAACGCCACGCGGGGCTGGCAGGACCAGATGCGTCCACTCGACCACCCTTGACATATGATTCAGGTATGCCACACTGCATCAACATCATTCGAGGGAGTCCGCATGATCTACATTGCCGATCTCATGACGACCAACCTCTTCACGCTCAAGAGGTCCGACTCGTTACGCGATGCCCGTTCTCTCATGCAACTCGCCCGCATCCGCCATATCCCCATCGTCGATGGGCGCGGAGGCTTTGTGGGCCTGCTTACGCACCGTGACATCCTCTCGGCCACCATATCCCGGTTCGCCGACGTGGATGAGCACATCCAGGGAGAAATCGACGCGGGCATTCCCGTCGGAGAAATCATGCAGACGGACGTGGTCACCGTCCCCCCCTCGATGATGCTGCGTGACGCCGCGGAAATCCTGCTTCACAACAAGTACGGCTGTCTGCCGGTTCTCGAAGGGGAACGGCTGGTGGGCATCGTTACCGAAGCGGACTTCCTCAAGCTCACCATCAGTCTGCTGGACGCTGTCGCAGAATCCTGAAGTTCTGTGCCGGTACCTGTCGTCGCTAGCCGTCCGGGACCCAACGGACGGCTTTCATGTTGAAGTAAAAGGATAGATTCATGGCTGCCGCAAAAAACATCTCCGCTCTACTCCTCTCTGTCATCGTCATCGGCCTGCTTGCCGTCGGCGGATACGTCACATTTCAGGACATGAGCGGGCCTGAAGTCACCCTCTCTCCCGCCACCGACCGGGTGTCACCCAAGCTGGATATGGTGCTCGACCTCAAAGACGCCAAGTCGGGCATCCGGGCAGTGACGGTGACCGTCAAGAAGAACTCCAACACCTATGTCGTCTTCGAGAAACATTTTCCCGATGTGCAGTTCCACCAGCGTGTGACCTTCAACCTGAAGGACGCCGGATTGCGCGAAGGGGCCTTCGAGCTTGAAATCAAGGCATCCGACGCATCGCTTGCGGGGTTCGGCAAGGGTAACACCACCACGCGCCGCATGGAGATGCGCATGGACAGTCTGCCCCCGCGCATTTCCGTGAAGACCATGCCCCCCTATGTACGGCGCGGCGGGGTCGGCACGATCGCCTATACCGTTTCCGAAGATGTGCGCACCAGCGGCGTCAAGGTCGGCGACCTGTTCTTTCCCGGTTTCAGGCAGCCCAACGGGGACTACTACTGCTTCTTCGCCTTCCCGCACTTCCTTACCGTGCAGCAGTATGCCCCCGACATCATGGCCGAGGACATGGCTGGCAACGTGACTTCGAGCCGCCTCGCCTTCCGCCCCATCGACAAGCAGTTCCGGCATGACAACATCCCGCTCTCGGACAACTTCCTGAACAGCAAGATGCCGGACTTCCAGGCAGACTTCCCCGATGCCACGAGCATGCTCGACCTGTTCCTCAAGGTGAACAGCGTGATGCGAAAGTCCAACGAGGAAAAACTCCTTGAAGTCGGTCGCAACACGGCATCCAGCATGCTCTGGAAGGGAGAGTTCCTGCGCCTGCCCAATTCGGCCAATCGCGCAGGTTTCGCCGACCACCGCAGCTACATCTATGGTGGACGCGTGGTAGACGAACAGACCCACCTCGGACTCGACCTCGCTTCGCTCGCCATGGCCCCCATCCCTGCCGCCAATTCCGGGCGCGTGGTCTTTGCGGGCAATCTGGGCATCTACGGCCAGCTGGTCATCGTCGACCACGGCCTCGGCCTCATGTCGCTCTACTCGCACATGAGCGAGATTGCCGTGAACGTCGGCACCGAAGTCAAAAAGGGGGACATCCTTGGCCGCACCGGGACGACCGGCATGGCAGGAGGCGACCATCTCCACTTCGGCATGCTGGTTTCGGGAGTGCAGGTGCAGCCCATCGAGTGGCTCGATTCGCACTGGATCAAGGACAATGTCATCGACAGGCTCGAGCCCAAAGCCCAATAGCCTGCTTGTGATAGCAATGAAAAAGGCCGCCCACAGCGGCCTTTTTCATTGTCCCGCGGGTTCACCCGCCGCTGTGCCCCCTTCTCAGACTCTTGCCTTACGCTGCTGGCATGGTACACCTTCCAGCGAAAACCATAACACCAGAGCGAGCCCCATGACTGTTCTATTTTCATACCGGACGGTGTGCAAACGGCTGCTACTCGCAATCGCGACGCTTGGCATACCGGCACATGTGCATGCCGGAGTCGCCCCATCGTTCGATTGCACCCATGTAGAAGCGGGAAGCATCGAAGCCGACATCTGCGCGTCAGACGACCTTGCGATTCTCGATCGGCAAATGGACGAAGTGTACCGGCAGGCCAGACAAAAGGCGACCGACCAGCACCCGCCGACGCTCGCAGCGGAACAGCGAGGATGGATCAAGGGACGTAACGAGTGCTGGAAAAGCCCTGATCGTATGGCCTGCATCCGTGACCAGTACCAGCTGCGCATTGCGGAGCTTCAGGCACTATACAGGCTTGTCGCAAGCGATGGACCGCATGTGTACGGATGCGACGACGCCCCCGGGAGTGAAGTCGTCATTACCCGTTTCAAGACGACGCCACCGACGCTCGTCGCAGAACGAGGCGATAGCGTCTCACTCATGTATCTCTTTGATGGAGGTGGCGTGTATCAGGGAAGGAATGAGACATTCATTGAAAGAGAAGATGCAGCCACGGTCACGTGGGGTTATGGAGCCACGCCCATGCAGTGCAGAAAACGATAGAGCATCAAGTCACACGACGTCAGCCGGCAGGGAACATGGGTAGCCTTTGCAGACATGAGCCCCGGCAACCTTGCACATCAAAATGGTGAAGAAGTCCCTGACTCCTTGAAACGACCGTGGCCGCGACGAGGACTCTCGCGGTACCCGAGCCAAGACATCTTTTGATCCAGATTGCGCGCTCTCAAGGCATCCCGGCTTCACGGTTGTAGTCGCGTACAGCGCGGTCGACCTGACGCTGGATGCGCTGCATATCTTCACGTGCCGTCCGCACGTATGCCTCTACGCATGCCCTGTAACGCAACATCTCGTTGCGGTAATGCATCCACTCGGAATGCCGGTCGCCCGCCAACGGACGCAAGGGAGAACGGCAGTCAGCCTCCGGGTACTCCCCGCTTGGCAACAGGCTTCCCTCGGCATGGGCTGGAAGCTGTGCCAGCAGAAGACATCCCCCCACCAGTAGGGCAAGTAGTAAACGCATCGTTCCTCCGGGTGTATTCTCGCGTCATTTCCACGGCTACCGTCTGGATGTTTCTCCGTCAATCCCGCGACAGCAGATGGGAGACGACGGCGGCCCCCATCGGTTCAGGATTAGGCACGCATATTGCTTAACTCCCGACCTAACAGGACAAGGGAAAAAAATGCACCCGGAGGGCGTCGTGACTGTCGACGGCATTGCCAACAACATCAACCTGATGATGAATCTCAGCGCGACACGCGAAGGAGAGGCATCCTCACGGGCTACAGCCGGGGCGGAAACCGCGAATCTGGGTAGCATCATCGATGAAGCCCGCCTCTCATCCCTCAGCCCTCGCTTGCGTAACGTCCTTGGTCAGATATCCGAACAAGGCGGAAGCGCTATCGAAGCCCTCGAAAACAACGTCTCATCCCTCCAGGGCGGCTTCATCTCCACCCTTCATGCAAAGCTTGAAGAAGCGGGGATAGACCTGTCCGAAAAGCTGACACTGCGGCTTGACGAGCCTTCTCAGCTTGTGGTCGCATCTTCGCATCCGCAAGCTGAAGCCGTGCAGAAGATACTCGACGCCTCTCCGGAGTTGGGGGAAGCGTTCGGAGAGATTGCGAGCCAGTCCGAGATCATTCGTGACATCGGCAACATCCAGAGGGTGCTGTCCACCCGAGGTGGCGTGGCACAGTATGCACAGGAAGACGCCCGCGATACCGGTCCGTCGTCATATCAGGTGAGCCTTAAGGGTGCGATGTCCCATTTCTGTTTCACACGCAACAGTTGAAGCCCTTGCGCACTTCGTGCTTTCGGGCTAAAGACTCATCTCTTCCGCGTGGCCCTTGCCAACGGTAGGAAAGGATTTATATTTCTTGCAGGCGACAGTTTGAGCGGCTGTTGTCAACGCAAAGCCATGGGGGCGCACTGGTTTCGACGGGGACGTAGAAGCCGGAGTTGCAGGCCGAGGCGCCGCTGGCCTCGTAAAAAGCGGCACAAAAGTAATTGCCAACAATTACGACTACGCTCTGGCTGCTTAATTGACGGCCACGTCGAACCGGTTCACGCCTGATAGACCGGTGAGACGTAACTTCATCAGGCTGGCATCTGACGGCGCTCGCCGCGAAGGGTGCGAGAAAAACAGGTGAGCTGGTCGAAGGTTGCCTGGTCGGGGGCGAAACCTGAGATGACGATTGTACTCGACCTAAGCCTGTAGACGCTTCGTGTGGAACATTCTCGGACGCGGGTTCGATTCCCGCCGCCTCCACCAA
>Ga0302253_1000470_pt1 | contig 32838 bp, 28 predicted proteins | sample AAG_RA_Trp_MG_FD_193537 | JGI IMG/M metagenome (GOLD analysis project Ga0302253, IMG submission 193537) | Enriched activated sludge microbial communities from anaerobic digester in WTTP, New Holstein, Wisconsin, United States - AAG_RA_Trp | ecosystem: Engineered > Bioreactor > Anaerobic >...
ATAGTCTGATTCAGGCTGCAAAGGATAGCGCCAGAGGTTTCAGATCAACAAAAAATTTCATTACTATTATTTATATCAGGACAGGGAAACTCAAATTCAATTTACCCACATGAAACAGCGAGGAGCCAAAAAAATAAATCCTTCTGCGTGCTAATAACGAACAATGGATTCAGATCAGGCCGCAATTTTTATTATCATATCCATTGCTTTTGCCTTTTTCATCTGGGGGCGATGGCGCTACGACCTGGTTGCCATGATGGCACTGCTCACATCGGTCATTGCAGGCGTCGTGCCCTGGAGCCAGGCGTTTTCCGGTTTTGCTCATCCTGCCGTTATTACCGTAGCGGCTGTGCTTATAATCAGCCGTTGTTTTCTGGAATCCGACTTAATTGAATTCATCTTCCGGCATATCTCGAAGTCGAACCGCTCAGTCAATAGTCAGGCTCTCTCCCTGACCGGTCTGGTGGCCCTCCTCTCAGGATTCATGAACAACGTGGGTGCCCTGGCCCTTCTTATGCCTTTAAGCATCCGCATCTCTCGCTCCGGCGGCAGCTCGCCATCCCTCTACCTTATGACCCTGGCCTTCGGCTCGCTTCTGGGCGGCCTGATCACCCTCATTGGAACTCCTCCTAACATCATCATCTCCACTTTCAGGGCAGATAATCTTGGACAGCCATTCACTATGTTCGATTTTACGCCCGTCGGCCTGGGAGTAGCATTCGTCGGCCTGGTCTTCATTTCATTGATAGGATGGAGGCTAACCCCCATACGCCAGGGGCAGGCCTCCGGGGAAGAGGAATTTGAGGTTGAAAACTACTATACCGAGGTGAGAATCCCCCAGACTTCGATGACATCGGGCAAGAGCATCCATGAGCTTTTGTCTGCAGCAGGATCTGATATCCAGCTCCTGGGACTATGGAGAGAACAGCAATGCTTGCCGGATTTGAATGGTAGTGAGGCTCTCTTGCCGGATGACATTCTGATCATCAAGACCAACGTCGATGCCCTGGACAAATTGCTCAAATCCGCCAATCTTGAGCTGGTGGGCTCAAAGGAGGCAGGAGCGATTCAGTCAGAGAGGATCGGCTTGATGGAGGTAGTGGTGATGAACAGCTCCCTTCTGGCAGGAAAATCCGCAAACAGCATCTGCATGCGTCGGCACTATGGTGTCAATCTGATCGCTGTGGCCGGCCACGACTCCAAAAGCCTGAAGCGCCTGAGCCAGATCATTTTTCATCCAGGGGATGTTCTGCTCCTGCAGGGCTCAGCGGATTCCCTGCCTGGAATTGTGGAACTGTTGGGTTGCCTGCCGCTGGCAGAGCGCAGCCTAAAGCTGGGCCAGGCAAAAAATATGATTCTGCCTTTGGTCATCTTTGCTCTTGCCATCATCGGCTCAGCTTTGGGCCTGCTTCCCGTGGAGGTTGCTTTTGTCGGCGCGGCAACGGTCATGGTCCTGATTGGAATCCTGACTTTGCAGGAGGCTTATGAGAGCATAGACTGGTCGATCATCATTCTCCTGGGAGCAATGATTCCCGTCAGCCAGGCTCTGGAGAGCAGCGGAGGAGCGGAGCTGCTTGCCGGGAACCTGCTGCAGGTCTTTGGCCAGTTTCCCGCAGCGGTCATTTTGACTGTCCTGCTGGTCTGGACAATGGTCCTCACAAATGTGGTGAACAATGCAGCGGCAGCCGTCCTCATGGCTCCAATCGCCTATGACACGGCCCTGGTCATCGGTGCGTCTCCCGATCCTTTTTTGATGACGATAGCCATTGGCGCTTCATGCGCTTTCCTGACCCCGATAGGCCACCAGTCCAACACTCTAGTGATGGGGCCAGGGGGCTATAAGTTCGGCGACTACTGGCATATGGGCCTGCCGCTATCTATTATCGTCACCGCGGTGGCAATTCCCTTGATATTATGGTTCTGGCCGTTGTTCTAATAAGAACGGTATCCAGTATCCGGCGCAGTCTAAGAACAGGTCGACAGGAACTTCTGGCTCAAGACAGAGATTTATTAGCTAGAAAATATCTGACCTGTATTCGGAGTATCCTGAAGCAATTAAAAATTTATTTAGTATTTGATTATGCGATCGAAAATATCTTATATTCAAACGGTTTGAATAATGTGTCTCCGGATAGGTGCCTGTTTATGAACTGCAGAATTGCCAGCAACGAGGTATTAAGCTTGATATCCGATATCCAGGATAGGCTTAATGACCTTAAAAAATGGGATTTTAGCGATAAAAGCAATTCAGAAGAGATTCTGTACGATCCCTTGAGACAGGCAAAGGCGGTCTTTGATTCACTGCTTGCCAATGATTCAGCAAATGCCCAGAATAATGAATCCCCCCTGGGATTGCAGCCCCATCTAAAAGATGAAAAGCCCAAATCCTTTCAATCTGCAGAACAGGACCCTGAAGAGAATACCATGGCTCCTGCCAGCGACAATCGTCCCTTGCCATTTATGCTCGTGCACATCAGCTCGGATCAGCGCTACCTTTTCGTCAACCAATCCTACGCCAACTGGTTGGGCCTTGATAGCTCAGAGATGGTGGGCCGGCATATCTCCGATATCCTGCCCGAGGAGATATACCAGACATATCTTCCTCTCATCCAGCGGGTCCTCTCAGGTGAGGAGGTGATCTCCTGCATAACCTTCCCCTCAGGAGATCGTCTGAAGTATCAGGACATAACCCTGATACCCCAGCTTGACGAATCCGGCTCTACCATAGCATATTTTGCCGTTATCAAGGATATAACCGATCATAAGCTTAACGACGATGAGCTTCGCAGATCGAAGATGGAGCTGGAGGAAAGAGTCGCCTGGAGGACGAAGGAGCTCGAGCTAGCAAACTCAGCTCTCGAGAGATCAAGAGACTATCTGGATATGATAATCAACTCCATCAGCGATCCGATATTTGTCATAAACAGAGAACATCGTCTGGTGCTCGTCAATGCCGCTTTTTGCAGGCTCATGAGCCTCCCTAAAGAGGATCTCTTAGGCGAGGAGGTGCACGATTTCTGCTTCTCCAGGGAGATGGCAGACGACCACTGGCAGAGAAACGAAGAGGTCTTTAACAGCCGCAGGGAGACTGTAGTTGAGGAAATCCATTCCTATTCTCCAGGTGCTCCAGCCACTGTTCTCATCAAGAGGATACCCATCATTGATTCCGATGGAAAATGGCTTATTGTGGGCATAATAAGAGATATCACCGATATAAAGAAGGCCCAAGAGAGGATACGCTTCCAAGCCGATCTTTTAGAGCAGGTCCATAACACTGTGATCGCAACAGACCTGGAAGGGAATATAATCTACTGGAATAAGTCTGCAGAGACCCTCCTGGGCTGGAAGTCGGAGGAGGCTATGGGCAAGAATATCGCTGAGACCGTAGTGCCGGAATGGGGACTTGACAAGATGAACAGGGTGATCTCAGACCTTATCAAAGACAGAGGCAACTGGGATGGAGAGTTCTACTTCAAGAAGAAGGATGGCAGCACTGTGCCCTTCCATCAGTGCTTTAGCAGCATAAGAGATGGCCGGGGAGAGCTCATCGGTCTGGTGGGGGTGGCTGTGGATTTGACCGAAAGAAAGCATATAGAGGAGGCACTGAAAAAAGCAAAGAGGGAGGCAGAAGAGGCAGCCAGAGTCAAATCGGATTTCTTAGCCAACATGTCCCATGAGATCAGAACCCCCATGAACGCCATAATAGGAATGACCAGCCTCCTTTTGGAGGAGCCGCTGACGCCAGAACAAAGAGACTGCATCGAGGTAATTGAGACCAACGGCGACGCCCTCTTAACAGTGATCAATGATATCCTCGACTTCTCCAAGATGGAAAACAATAAGACCGTTCTGGAGGAGTGTCAGTTCGCTATTGCTCAGTGTGTTGAAGATTCCCTGGATCTGGTGGGGATCAATGCCGCTAATAAAGGCCTAAACCTGGCTTATTCAATCGACAAAAGCGTTCCTGAAATGATCGTAGGCGACCCTTCCAAGCTCAAACAGGTGCTGGGAAACCTGCTCTCCAATGCAGTCAAGTTCACGGATAAGGGCGAGGTCGTGGTCACAGTCTCAGCTCAGGAGGTCGATGGCGATAATGTGATTCAATTCGAGGTTCGGGACACGGGGATAGGCATTCCACAGAATCGCATGAAGCTTCTATTCCTTCCTTTCAGCCAGATGGAGCCGTCGACCTCCAGGCTGTACGGAGGGACGGGCCTGGGACTGGCGATATCCAAGAGGCTGGTGGAGATGATGAAGGGAAGAATCTGGGCGGAGTCCAGTGAGGGTACAGGCTCCAGTTTCCATTTCACCATCAGAGCGCCTGCAGTGAAACTAAAGTTCGATTCGCCGGCAGCAACATCCCAGATGATAGGCAGAAGGGTTGTGATAATCGTGGATAACGAGACCACCCGGCGTATCCTGTGCAAACAGATCTGTGATTGGGGCATGATTCCGCTTATTACCTCATCTGCTTGGGAGGCAATCCAGTGCATTCAGCGGGGCGGTGTTGATATCGCTATACTGGACACGGATCTTTTGGACAATAGCGGCCTGGAACTGGCCGAGGAGATCCAAAGATGCATGAGGACCATGCCTCTGCTCCTGCTTACCACCCGGGGAAAGCAGGTGCCTGACGGTTATTCTCATCTGACCAAACCACTCAAACCAACTCAGCTGCATAGAGCATTGTCTGACATCCTTCCCAACAGCTCTGAAAAAGAGATAAGAAAAGAACCTGTCAAAAAAGAAAAACCTCAGATCAGCCCTCTGAGAATACTCCTGGCCGAGGATGATATGCCAAGCCAGTGGGTGGCCCAGAAGATGCTGAAAAGACTGGGATATAGGGCGGATACAGCATGTAACGGATCAGAGGTCCTTTTGGCTTTGGAGCAGCACGATTTCGATGTAGTACTTATGGACTGGAGGATGCCTGAGATGGACGGTCTGGAGGCTACGCGCATCATCCGCCAGCGCTGGCCTAAGAGCCAACTGAAGATCATAGCTCTCACCGCCTATGCCCTGCCTGGTGACATGGAAAAATGCCTTGAAGCAGGAATGGACGGATATATCAGCAAACCACTTCGAAAAGAGGATCTGGCTCGGGAGCTGGAGAAATATCAGAGAGATTCGACGTCGGTGTGATGATAATGATTAATAGCAATCAGCTCATAAGTCAATTTTAAATGAATTGCTTTCCCAGGCCGAATATAGTTATAAGCAGATGCATAGAGTTTGATCACTGCCGCTATGACGGGAGCATGATAACGAGCGATTTTGTAGCAGCTCTCAAGCCTCATGCCCACTTCATCCCGGTATGCGCGGAAATGGAGATAGGCCTTGGAGTTCCCAGAAGCTCTATTCGGATTGTGTCTGTTAAGGGAGAGCTCAGGCTCATCCAACCGGCCACCGGTCTGGATGTGACCGATAGGATGGTATCGTTCTCCAGGAGCTTCCTTTGTTCGCTATCTGGAATTGATGGATTCATTCTGAAGTTCCGCTCGCCATCCTGCGGCATGAAGGATATCAAGGTTTACTCCAGCCAGGACGGTCCAAGCACTGCAACCAAAGCAGCTGGCTTTTTCGGAGGAGCTGTGGTCAAGAGTTTTCCAGATCTGGCCATTGAGGATGAGGGAAGGCTGAGAAACAACAATCTCAGAGAGCATTTTCTGACCAGGATCTTCACCTTGGCCGCCTACAGAGAGGTGGAAAGAGAGGTCAATATGGCAAAGCTCATTCGCTTTCATTCCACCAACAAGCTGTTGCTGGCAGCACACAGCCAGAAGGAGGCGAAGGTCCTGGGAAATATAGTGGCCAACCGGGAGGGAAAGGATATTTCAAAGCTCCTGGGAGAGTACCATGAGCATCTGGCAATGGCATTGATGAGGCCTCCCAGGTACACTTCCAAAGCCAATGTGCTCATGCACTCCCTGGGATACTTCTCCCATGAGCTATCCTCTGCCGAGAAAGCCTTCTTTCTGCAGAGCATTGAGAAGTACAAGCAGAAGAAGCTTCCGTTCAGCGCACCGCTCTCCATCCTGCAGAGCTGGATTGCCCGCTTCGATGAGGAGTATTTGAAGGAGCAGACCTTTTTCGAGCCCTTTCCAGAGAAACTGATAGAGCTCTGCCGGGACACTCAATGCGAATGGGCGGGAGCAGATCTATTTGAAGGGAGAAAAGCGGGCAGAGCTGATTAAATTGATCCAACTGGCTCTTCGCTGTATCGAGTGGGTAGCGGGATAATTAACACTGGTGGTTTACGGAATACGGAATAAAACCGCAGAGGCGCAGAGCGCACGGAGGACGAACGAACGGAGACGACTATTCGCTCAGAAATATGCTATTTTTTCAAGTGCTGGTAATAAGGCAAATTTTCACGTCTCTGCGAACTCTGCGGTTAATATTCGTAGCTGAATATTCAAACACATGGTAGTTACGGAAAAAAACCTCAGAGTCACAGAGCGCACAGAGGATCATGAAAAAATGTCGAATTCCTGTGAATAGCGCACGAACCCACACCAAATAGCGAGGAGCCATCCAACTTTATTAGCTCTCATTGCTATTCCCTTTCATCATTCCCATCCCATCATCATCCCATCTTCCGGAGATATCGCTCTTCCGAACGATCACCCTTCAGAGACGATCACCTTTCCAGAGCCGCTGACCATCTGGCTGACATTCCTGGGATTGCCCTTATAGTAAACGCTTCCGCTGCCGCTTATCAGGGCATTCAGCTCATCCATGGCGTTTACCTGAGCCATTCCAGAGCCGCTGATGGTTACATCAGACCGGTCTGTCATAAGATCATAGCCGTGCATCGTCCCCGAGCCGCTGATCATAATATCGCTGTCTTTTGTCACGCCCTTCAAGAGGGCATCGCCCGAGCCCGATATTGTCGCCCGAAGATCCTGGCAGAGGATGTTCAGTTCCATGCTTCCCGAGCCGCTCATGCCAAGGCTGAGAGCATCAGATTCTATAGGGGACCGGCTGATGATCCTCCCAGAGCCGCTGATGCTTATGCTCTCCAGCACTGGGGTGGAGGCGAAGATCTTGATGGGCTCATGGGGATTTATGCAGTCCGCCCTTTGATATATGGTGAGCTTTCCGCCAGAAACATCGGTTTTCATATATTGAATGATATTATCCTCTGCCTCAATTCTCAAATGCTTCTCCTCCTGGACGAGATAGACATCACCGATTCCCGCCAGGTCGATGCTGCTGAAGTCGTCAACCGTCCTGTTCTCAAAAGCATAACTTCCTGATCCCTGAATGCAGCCGGGCATAATGCAGCCGCTGATAAAAACCAAAAGGACTATGCTTATTGCGCTTATGAGGATGATCTGCTCGATCAATGGTTTCATCATTGCACCTGATCCAGACGAATATGCGTCTATTCTTTATTCAGAGCACTAAATAATACATTAGAGAAGCTGCTACTGGAAGGACGATGTTATCGTTGACCTTTAAGGGGAGCGATTCAATGATGCTGGACAGGAGCACAATGGCCAGGGTCCCTACAGTCGGCAGCACCATAAATGCACCCATAGCCCCTGCGGCAAAGCCAACAGTTCCCTCAAAGGTCTTGCTCTCATTCCAGGGCAGCTTATGTCTGCCATAGCTGCTTCCCATAAATGTGGCAAGGCCGTCGCCCATAGCCAGTATGATGATAACAGCGATCGCTGCCGCTGGATGGTCCCTCAAAAGGCCCAGGGCAAAGAGGACTCCAAGGGCATTGTAAAGCGCTCCCTCACCCGGGATCTCTCCCTCCCGGCCCACGTTTTCCACCCATTCCTTCATCCCTGGTACCTTAATCCCGGATGCGATCAGATGAATGAGCAGGATCTCTGTGCATGTCAATAAGAGGACAAAGATCGATGTCGTCCGGATGCCAAAAATCCAGATCAAAAGGCATGTAGCCAGGTTGGAAGCAATATGCAGAGCTTTTCTCGCCCGCTCATCATCTCTGTTTTTTGCCTTCCTCTCCCGGAAGACTATTGCCTCGGCAACGGCATATCCCAGGCCGGCGATGGCAACAACCAGCCCCAGGTCCAGCCACCACATCTCTTTCCCTGATACCTGGTAGCTGCCGAAGATAAGTCCCACGAAATACAATACGGGAAATATCAGATTTCCCAGGAGGGGAAACAGGATCGAGAACCAGCCACTGAGTATCTCAATCCGGGTGCTTCCCCCTACACCTATGAAGACCTCCATGGCAGTGGCTATCAACATTGCAGCGATGATGCTGACGAGGAGGAGCTTGAAGCGCTCGGTCGAGGTTGGATTGGAATGGGACAAGGGCTCTCCTGATCGATAGCAACCATTCAGCGGATCGATATCGGGCAATTGACCCGGAGGTATATAAAAGAATGGTGTGCTTCATTGCCGCCTGATAAGGGATTATTAAATCAGAGTGAATCAGGATAAATCAGTATCAAAGAGCTATGCCGGTTCAATTCGATCCCCGTTTAGGTCCGACAGTATTCCCCTTCCAGCCAGAATTCCCGTTGCCGCTGCGCTCACTATCCCCCTAGACAGGCCCGCGCCGTCTCCTGCCACATATAGCCCTTTCAGAGAGCTCTGGAAGCTGCCATCCACCTCGATCTTCCGGGCATAGAACTTGATCTCGGGAGCATATACCAGGGTGGAATCGGCATTAACTCCGGGGATGATCTGGTTTAGGATCTCCAGGCCCTCGATGATGTCCATCACTATCCGGTGAGGCAGGGCCATGGAAATATCCCCCGGGGTCACATCCTTGAGGGTATTCTCCACAGTGTTCCGGGCTATTCTCTCCTCAGTTGACCTGCGGCCCCTGTGCAGATCACCGAGCCTCTGGATGACCGGCTTATGCCCTCCAATGGTTGTGACCAGCTTTGCTATGGACATGCCATAAGCGGTGGTGTTCTCCACCGGCCGGGTAAGCTCCAGCCGAACCAGGAAGGCGAAGTTGGTGTTCTCAGACTTCTCTACTATCATGGAGTGGCCATTGGTGGCGATGAAATCAGGGTACTCCTCTTTGACCACAAAACCACCCGGATTGGTGCAGAAGGTCCGGACGAAGTCGTCGTACCTGCGAGTGACTATGTGAAACTTAGGGTCCCTGTTTATCCGGGTGATGGGATCCATTATGATCGAGGGCACCTCTATCCTGACACCTACATCCAGGGGCCCGTACCTGGCCTTGATAGCGTACCTGTCCAGGAGAATGCTGATCCATTGTGCTCCTATCCTGCCCGGAGCCAGCAGGATCCGGGAGGCCTTCTCCTCTGTGCCATCGGCCAGCCGGATTCCTGTGCACCTCTCGCCCTCAACAATCAGATCCTCCGCCCGGCAGTTCAGCCGGAACACAACTCCCCTCCGCTCCAGATCCATCTTGAACGCGGCTATTATCTCGGGCGTTCTGTCGCTGCCCATATGGCGCTGATTTATGGGCACAAAACGGGCTCCGGCAGCAGCCGCCTTTCGCCTGAGCTGTTCTTTATCGTATTCTGATGATTCAATGACCATGTTTGGCGCACCATATCTGAGAAAAGCGGAGTCGACCTCATCGATCAGCCTCCAGGCCTCGCTTTTCGCCAGGCTCTCCAGGTCACCTCCAATTGTGGGATGGAGGTTGAGAAGGCCATCAGAGAATGCGCCTGCTCCTCCCACCCCGCACATTATCTGGCAGGGATAACAGTGAAAGCAGTGGCCTCTATCCTTCATGGGACAGTTGCGATCCCGGATGTCCTTTCCCTGATCTATCACCAGTACTTTAGCATCTGACCTGGAAAGCTCTAAAGCGGCGAACAGTCCCGCAGGGCCGGCACCAACGATGATCACATCGACCATACAAAAATGATATTAGTGTTATGGCTATTTATATCTGCGTCTGAGCGAATATTAGCGATCGCGCGATTAACCTTCGGATCATTGTAATAAGAAAAGAAATCGAGATATCGCTTGTCCTTCTTGCCCAGATCTTTTCCGCTTCTGATTTTGTCTACAATAAGGGCATTGAGGAGCCTGCCTCATACAAGGGTATATAAGGACCATCAGCACGAGCGAGAGCACATCCATGTCGCAAGATCAGTTGGCACAACCCCCATCACGGTTATGGGAGATCGCCCAGCTGTCGTTTGCGCACCTCGTTAATGATATCTATGCTCCGGTGCTGATGGCACTTCAGCCGCTTCTCATCACCACCCTCGGGTACAGTTATGTCCAGGCCGCGCTCCTCCCGGTGATGCACAGCCTGATCTCCTCGCTGCTCCAGCCGGTCTTCGGTAGTCTCGCAGACAAGCGAGGGTTTCGGGTCAGTGTGGCAGTCTCCATCCTCCTCTCTGGCTGCGGGATAGCCGTTCTGGGCCTGCTATCGAACCACTACCTGGCCATGCTCGGCTGCGTCGCAATCGCCTCTGTTGGCGCTGCAACCTTCCATCCGGGTGCACTCTGCAAGGTAGCTTCGATTGCTGTCTTGAGTAACCGGGGCCGTCTCACCTCTTTCTTTATCGTGGGCGGAAACCTCGGTCATGCTCTCGGACCGATCCTTGCCGGCATAGTGATCACGGCTGGAGGCCTTTCTGCTATAACCTGGCTTTTGATACCTGCTGTGATCGGCGCACTTCTCCTCCTTATTCGTCCGATCCCAGACACCTGCCCGGTGGCGGCACGACAGGCAGAGTCCGACGGCGAGGAGAACTGGAAGCCGGTGATCCTTCTCTTCACCGGCTCTACGCTCCGCTCCTGGGTCACCGTCGGGACGATGACCTTCCTCCCCACCTACCTTGTCCTGAACGGGTACCCTCTGCTTGAGGCAACCTTCTTCATCAGCTCCATGCTCTTAGCTGGGGTTGTCGGGCAGCTTGCCGGAGGCTACTTCTCCGATCGGGTGGGCCGGAAACCGGTAGTTATCGCGACAACTCTGTGTTCCATCCCGGCTTTTGCCGCGATTCTTCTGACGAATGATGCGCTTCAGATTTTCGCGATACTCTGCTTCGGGTTTTTCCTCTGGGCCTCGTTCTCGGTGACGATTGCCATGGCTCATGAGCTTATGCCGAGCAAGATTGGCCTGATCTCGGGCCTCTTCATGGGTATCGCTATGGGCGCTGGCGGCCTTGGTGTCTCGGTATCGAGTGCCATTGCCGACCAGTTCGGGCTCACCGCCACCCTTTCCGTCTTCCCCTTTCTGATCCTCCTGGCAGCTTTGCTCTTTTCAGCCGTTGGATACCCGCGGAGGCTTTCATAAAAAATAGGGGGGATGGTCAACTTATCCATCCTCGAATCGGTTTCAGGTCTCTACTCCCAGCACCTTCAGGGGGTGCACGCCCGCGCCCTGGAGGGCCTGTAGCTCCTCCGTGCTTTCCAGGTGGAACTCCTTGATGGTGGAGACGAACTCTTCCGGAGAGTCGGCGGCGTCCATCAGGACAAAGTCCTCCTTCAGCCTGTAGGCCCAGCTTGGCCAGGTATCTATGTTGCTCATGTTTCCGGCCTTGTTGAAGTCGAACCCGAGGACCAGGCCGTCACCAGATTTGGACGAAGCGTCCCAACGGATGAATATGCCTGCGACTCTGGTGCCGTTATACTTCTCCGTCAGAGCGCTTGTCTCATCTTCGGTAAGGCATTTGACGAAGATGCCGCTCTTTCCAGGAGTGCAGTCCCAAGCGATCTGGAAGTAGTCATCTTTGCACCAGTTGGGACAGGCTATTACCTTGTAGCTCTGGTTGGCAGGGTCATCGATGGGGAGCTCTTTTTCCATGTACCTCGCGAGCAAGAAGCCGCTGGAGACTCCAGGGCAGAGGTGGTCGTGGAGCTGGACGGCCTTCATGAAGACATATGGGGTTTTCTCGTGGGTCCAGACATTGGCGATGGGCAGCATGTGGCTGAAGTTGCCCGGCTCCCAGGTCTCGACGTTGGCGAGGACGGTCTCTGCATCGATCTTATCCTTATCCTGGATCTCGAAGCCGGAGGCGTCAGCGTTCATCTTCATGTATACCGCCTCTCCGGTGTTCTTGTTGAAGAAGCCGAACCAGAGGGGCTTCCAGGGTGCGCTCAAGATGTTGACCAGGTTCTCCTTTCCAGGAGTGCAGCCGGAGACTTCCACCACGGCATCAAGGCACATATCGGTCGTCTGGCCGTCGATTACCGGATATCCGGCGTTGGTAAGGGCCAGGACGTTCACATCTCCCTTCTCAAACCCCAGTTCGGTCATGGCATAGTTTGTTGCATTCGTGCCGAGCTGATACATGTCCACCCCTTCGGCCAGAGCCATACCAGGCACCAGGGCCAAAAGGAGCAGAACCGTTACTGCAAATTTCTCCATTTTCACTTTATCGCCTCATCTTCGGTACTGTGCTTGCAATCTGTGAATAGTCGCAGACGTGGAGATGTTAATCTGAATAGTTTATAACTTTTTTGGAAAAAATTCATACTTGATATGAATAAATATAAATTTTGCTTATAACAATTTTTCAGCGCCGAAATGGCAGAAGAGGGGGGCGTCCGGGGGCAAGCATTGCACCGAGAGCCACGCCCCCAATTGTAGCTCTGTGCAGAGGTGATCGTAAAAAGATTTAGGGAGATTTGAGGACATGATGCTCAGGGATGATGAGCGTATCCGCCCTTTTCTCCTGTTGCCGTGGGACGGACGAACTGCATTCCCTTGTTCGAGCCCATTATGCATAGAGGCATGGCCTTCTCAAAGTCCATTCCATTCTCAGGAGAGAAGAACCTGTCGTCAGCCTCCAGGTGCACCACCCGGCCAACGATTAGCACATACTTCTCTCGGGCTATCTCCTCTTCCACAGTGCATTCAGCCCAGGCCAGGCAGCCCTCGATTCCTGGTGGCTTGACCTTGACTGAGGGTCTGGCCACTAGACCCGCTTCCTTGAGTTCGTCGACCTCTGGGGGGAAGCTCTTAGCACAGGTCATGACTGCATCCTCCATCCCAGCTCTTGGCACATTGATCACAAACTCCCCCGTCTGGCGGATGTTTTCCAATGTGTCTCTTTTTAGCCAGGAGGCGATCAGCACCTCATCCAGTGGCCGGAGGACCGGGGTCACACAGGACCAGGGTGCCGCATTTCGCACTCCATCTTGAGAGATCGTAGATAAGAGCACTACCGGCAGAGGCATGATCTGCGACCTCTGATTCGGCTTCAGAATCATACCTTGATCACTCCGCCAGCAGCCGGTCCACGATCTCTTTCATCTCCGCCAGCTGGGGCACCTGGCTGCCCTTCAGACATGCCTGGAAGACATCGCGATCAAAAGGCACGCTGCCTATGACCTTCTTCCCGTCAACCAGGGACGAAAGCTCCGCAGCATCCTCATTCATCCGGTTGAGGATGAAGCAGACCGGCTTATTGATCTTCGCCCCCATCTCCGATATCTTCTCTGATAGCTGCACCGACTCGAAGCTGGGGTCTATGACCACCACTATCCGGTCGCTGCCCGCTTCCACCCCCCGGCCGAAGTGCTCGATTCCCGCATCCGTATCCACGATGACCTGCATTCCATCCGCTTTCAGTTTCTCGATGAACTCTCGGGCCAGGGCGCCCATGGGACAGGCACAGCCTTCGCCGTAGTCGTGGATCTTGCCGATGGCAACCAGCTTTATGCCATCCTCGCCCACAATCAGCTCCTGGGGTATATCATCTATCGAGAACTCCTGAAGAATGGAGAGCTTTTCTTTTCCCTCCGACCTCATAAATTTCATCAACCGCTCCCCCAGCCCCTTCTTGCCGCCCAGGGAGTCCATGAAGTCCCTGGGCTGGGGCAGGCCCAGCTGCTTGTAGAGGCCGAAATTGGACTCGTCGGTGTCCACCACCAGCACTTTCTCTCCTCTCGAAGCCATCTCCCGGGCGATAAGAGCGGAGACGGTGCTCTTTCCGCTTCCGCCTTTGCCGCAAATCACAAATTTCATCTCTATTCACATCCTTCAGCTGACAAATATCTGCTTATTCAGTGCCAGAGGAACGCCATTGGCAATTCCCTGCCGGGTGTAATACATTTCCACCCTGCCGTCGTGCGCCCAGTAGGTGTCAGCGTAATATAGGGGAAGAACCGGCAGCTCCTGTGCATGGATCACCTGAATACGATCGATCAGATCCTCCCGTTTCTGCTCGTCTATCTCAGCCACCTCTCCGTCCAGCAGCTCATTGAGCTCCGAGTTCTCTGTGTAGCGGGCGCTGTTGAAGGTGTATCCATCGCCGGTCATCCTCTTCAGGATCTCGGGATCTGCACCCATGCCGCCGTGGCTGTTTAGAGCCAGATCGAACTTCCATTCAGTAACCATGCTGTCAAGGGTCTTGGAATCCACTGTGCGAAGGCTTATCATGAAGCCTGCATCCTCAAGCTGCTGGCGTATCAGCTCTCCTGCCCGCTCATTGATTGAGGTTACCAGCATCTCCAGTTTGACCGGACTCCCATCCACAGAGAAGTAGCCGTCCACCTTGGAGTAGCCCAGCTCCTCCATCAGCTCCTCTGTCTTTGCCGGGTCGTAGTCGTATGGCTCTACATCGGAATTGTACCAGTGGTTATCCACAGCGAAAAGGCCGGGGCTGGCCAGGACTCCGTAGCCGCGAGCGGCATTGTCCACCAGGGCCTGGCGATCGATGGCATAGTAAAGTGCCTGCCTGAAACGGGAATCAGATAGAGGCTCCTTCTTGTGATTGACCATGATCTTGGTGATAGAGTCATGGGAGGAGAGCATCACGGTGAAGCCCTCGTCTTTCAGGTTCTCTACCACCTCAGGAGGCACGTTTGCTGCGTTCACATCCCCTTTCTCCAAAGCGGCCGCAGACATCTCCAGGTTTACCTTGACGAACTTAAGCTGTTTCACTTTGGGGCTGCCGAGGTAGTAGTCGTCAAAGGCCTGATAGAGATAGCTTCCCTGGGACTGGTCATAGTCCACCAGCTGGAATGGGCCGGTGCCCACAAGAGCGGAATCCTCCCGAAACTCTGCGGGATCGTCTACGCCCTCATATATGTGCTCCGGGAGAATGGGAAGGGTTCCGGCAACCAGTTCCAGGAAAGGAGCATAAGGCTGGTTGAGGCTGATTCTGACTGTATAGTCGTCGACCGCCTCTGCCGTCTTTATGATGTCGGAGGAGACCCATATGTAGGGATGCTCTTTAATGTAATCGATGGTAAAGACCACATCGTCGGCGGCGAACCTCTCGCCATCATGCCAGAGGACATCCTCTCGCAGCTTGAATGTATAAGCATCATCTCCCTCCATCTCCCAGCTCTCGGCCAGAGCGGGGATGATGCCCTTTTCGTCCTTCCAGACCAATGTGTCGAAGATCAGGCTCATCCTCACATATCCTGGGCCGCGCGAGTAATGGCCGTAGGGCGATGGGTAGCCCCAGTCGCCGATATAGTCGGCAATGGTCAGCACCTGGCCATCACCGCCATCGTCTGCCTGGGCGGTGCAAAGCAATAGTAGCAGCAGTCCAGCTGCAACAAATCCAATCATTGGGAGGCATCTCATGGAGATGGAATCCCTGGTTGATGATCCGATAAGCATTTGAATTTCACCTTGGAAGTAGAATCTCGCAGGTTGTTTTAAGAACCTTTCCATTAGTAGTATGAATTAAAATCTATGAGTGAATAATAGTAACAATGTTATTCAGTTAGGCTCCTCGCTGTTGTTATGGGTGAACTTGCATCGGAAATTCTCTGTATCTTTTCGCCTATGTGGTGAACCGCTATGCTCTGACCCAACCACAGAGACACAGAGGAACAGAGGCCATATTCTCTGCCTGGACTCACCCACATAATTCAGCGAAGAGCCTTCAGTTATCTATGCCCAATCACATTACTCCTGCAATCTTGAGCAGATACATGCCGGCGTTCTGCATCTGAGATAGCATTGCCTGGTCGACCTTGAACTCCTTTATAGTGGAGACCAAGCTCTCCGGGCTGTCCGCATAGTCCATGGAATTCCAGCGAATGAATATGCCTGCAATCCCCAGCACTGCCTTCATCAGGGCAATCTTAGAATCAATCTTAAATATAACGAAAAAAATTAGATAATTTATGCGGTTCCATACCGATCGATAAACAGATGAGAGATAATGGATGTATTCAATCGAGACACGGGATTTAACCAAGAGTTTTGTGCTGTATAGAGGATTCCTGGATGCCATAAGAAGATCCGGAAATAGAGATATTCTGACCACGCTGGATAGAGTCAACATCAAAGTTCAAGAGGGGGAGGTCTATGGCCTTCTCGGTCCAAACGGAGCGGGCAAGTCCACTCTGATCAAGATACTGTGCACCCTTATTCTTCCGTCAGAGGGAGAGGCATATGTAAATGGCTATGATGTGGTGAAAGAGGGTCAGCAGGCAAGGGAGTCCCTGGGCTTTGTGACCACCGATGAGAGGAGCTTCTACTGGAGGCTATCGGGCAGAGAGAACCTGCAGTTTTTTGCCACTCTCTACAATCTTCCTCAGAGCTTGGTCAGGTCAAGAACAGAGGAGCTTTTGGATGTGGTCCGGCTCAAACACCGGGCAGATGAGCCCTTCTATAGCTACTCTGCGGGCATGAAGCAGCAGATGGCCATCGCCCGGGGGCTTTTAAACGATCCTGCAGTCCTCTTTATGGACGAGCCGACCAGAAGCCTGGACCCGGGAGCGGCAAGGAACCTGCGGAAATTCATCAAGGAGAAAATCGTGGCAGAGAAGGGCAAGACCATATTCATCTCCACTCATCAGCTGGATGAGGCGGAGGAGCTCTGCGATAGAGTGGCCATACTGGATGAGGGGAAGATCAAGGCCAACGGGAGCCCAGCGGAGCTGAAGGCCGGTCTTTCCCAGGGTTGCACTCTGGGCGATGTCTTCAGCCATTATACCGGCAAGGCATCGCTAGATGAGCAGTCGACGCCATTTCCAGTAAACATCCCCCGGCAGAAGAGCAGAGGGCGGGGAATAGGCAGAAGGAGGGGAATATGATCTTCGAGAAGGCATTCTGGTTCATCAAGAAGGGCTATATGTTGCAGTTGAGCTACAAGTTCGACTTCTTCTTAAGGCTGTTTTTCATGCTCTTCAATATACTGACCTACTACTTCATAGCCAAGCTGATAGGGGATGGGGCAGCCAAGTACCTGGAGCCATATGGCGGGGATTACTTCTCCTTTGTCCTCATAGGCATGGCCTTTTCCGGATATCTGATGATCTCGCTCCGGAGCTTTTCCGAGAGCGTGCGAGATGAGCAGATGATGGGAACTTTAGAGGCCATGCTGGTGACCCCCACCAGCACATCGAGCATCATCGCCCTGTCATCCCTGTGGAACTTCATCTTCGCCTCCTTCCGGGTGCTGCTCTATCTGGTCATAGGCATACTCTTAGGAGTGGATATGACTCAGGCCAATGTTGGAGGCGCGCTATTGATCCTGGTCCTCACTATAATATGCTTCAGCAGCATAGGAATACTCTCGGCCAGCTTCATAATGGTCTTCAAACGGGGAGACCCGATTAACATGCTTCTGATGGGCACCTCTGAGCTCTTTGGAGGGGTCCTCTTTCCCATCGAGGTATTCCCGTCCTGGCTGCAGAGCATCTCTCACATCCTGCCCATCACCTACTCGGTCAATGGCATGAGGCATGCTCTCTTGCAGGGGTACTCCATCGGCGAGCTGGCTCCGGAGTTGCTCAGCCTGGTCCTGTTCTCGATCGTGCTGCTTCCACTGAGCCTGTTTGTGTTCGAGAGGGCGGTTTTAAAGGTCAAGGCAGAGGGAGGATTGGTGCAGTATTAATGGCGCTTTCAACAGAAAAGTTCAACAATGAGAAAAACCTACACCCATGCGTAGGAGATGAATCTAATATGGCTGATTGCGATCTATGTACCCGTGCTCGTCCAACACTTTATCCCATCAAGGCTCCGGTGCATAACCTGACCTATCCTGAGGGAGCCTATAAGGGAGTATGCGACATCTGCCTGGAGCATCTGGAGAAGGGCTGGCAGGAGCGCTTTGGGTCCAAGCCTGAAGAGAAAAAATAAATTAACTTATTTTTAACATAATTTTTCTTAGGATTCTGCTAGCCTTGGCTATGCCTGAAGATGATGATTATGAGGATGCAAAAGGAGGAGAAGATAGTAGTGGTATTGCTTTTCATGGCACTAGGCTCACTGGCAGCCGCCTTCTGGGCCTTCAGCCCTGAGGAGAGCTATACCCCTGTCTCTGGGGAGTTGGGATCCGGGGAGAATTCCCGCTCCTCTCTCATCACTCTGGACGGCCGGATCACCAGAGCAGAGAATACCAGGAGCGGCGGCAATTTGATCTTAAACCTGGATTCGACAGCAATGCCCGTTTTCATTCCCGCCAGCTCTGGGGCAAAGGAGCTATCAGCTCAGCTTCAGAAGGATACGCGGGTAAGGATCACCGGAACCATAAATAGTTATCAGGGCAAAGATGAACTGAAGGTATCCAGAAAAGCAGATGTCCAGCTGCTGGAAGGATGATCCATCCCGGGAGAAGATCCAAATGACGGCTAATCTAATTCTGATAGGTAACAGAGAGGAGGAGAGTTGAAGGCGCTCGTCCTGGGAGGCACGGGAAGAATCGGCTCGGCGGTGGCCTGGGATCTGGCCAGGTACGGCGGAGCCGATGTGGTGGGAATCGCTGGCCGAAGAGAGAGATCACTGCAAAAGACCCTTAATTGGATAGGTAGCGACCGAGTTGTACCCCACCTCATCGATATCTCCGACCCCAGGGAATCCAGAAGGCTGATGCAAGAGTATGATATTGGGATCATCGCCCTTCCCGAGAGAAGGAGTAGCTATAGAGCGGTGGAGACGGCGATAGGCGCAGGCCTGGATGCTGTGGACATCCTGGAGGAGTATCACCGCCGACCGGATCCCTATGAGAAGGAGGGTTTGGCAGCACCAACGGGCATGACCCTGGACGATTATGGCGAGTCGTTGCACAAAAAGGCTATTGATAGCGGTGTTGCCCTTCTGGATGGCATGGGATTTGCCCCTGGACTCTCCAATGTCACCCTGGGCGAGGGAATCAGAAAGGTGGGAGCCAAAAGGGCGGTGGCCCGGGTGGGCGGGATTCCCTGCCGAGAGGCAGCGGCCCGCCACCCATTGCAGTATATGATCACCTGGTCCTTTGATCATGTTCTGCGCGAGTACATGGTCAGGGTCAGGGTGCTGGAGAACGGCCAGGTGGTAGAGGTGGCGGCAACCTCAGGACGGGAGAGCTTCCGGTTCCAGGAATGCGGAATCGATGAGCAGCTGGAGTGTGCCATCACCCCAGGGATGCCCAGCTTCCTGTACACCCACAACCATCTGGAGAGCTTCTCTGAGAAGACGGTTCGCTGGCCGGGCCACTGGCAGGCCATTGACACCCTGAAAGAGTGCGGCCTCTTGGATATTGCTCCTATAAATTATGCTAGTCAGTCCGTCTCCCCCCGGGACTTCTTCTTGAATTTGATAGAGCCGAAGCTCAGACCCCTGCCCGGTGACGAGGACGTCTGCGTCATGTGGAACACTGCCTGGGGAAGGGATGAGCAGGCCGAATACTTCATGTGGACGGGCGCAGACAGCAAAAACGGCATATCTGCCATGGCCAGGGTGACCAGCTCCTCCGCAGCAATTGCCGCCAGGCTTCTGGCCCAGGGCGGGATCAAGAAGAAGGGAATTGTTGCTCCGGAGGAGGCCTTCAAGGATGAAGCCTATAGCGATCTCATGCGGGAGCTGGAAAGAAGGGGGATCAATATAGTGGAAGCGATAAAGCCCGTGAAAGCAGAAACAACGCTGAATGCCTGAAAGCCAGGATGAAGAGAAGAAAGGAGCGAGAAAGAGGAGATAGATCTTGATCATAACCCTTCTTTCCGACTTTGGCTCCTTTTATCCCGCTCAGATGAAGGGGGTGATCCTCTCCCGGCTGCAGGGCAAATCAGGAAATATCGCTGGCAAGATAACCTTCGTGGATATTGCCCATGACATCCCCGCACAGGATGTGAGGGCGGGGGCGTTTGCTCTTCTCTCCACGGTCAGGTTCTTTCCCCCTGGAACCATTCATATTGCAGTGGTCGATCCTGGGGTGGGGACAGCCAGGCGGAGCCTGGTGGTGGAGAGCGGCGGCCAGATGTTCGCAGGACCTGACAATGGCCTTCTCATTCCCGCCGCTCGCTCCCTGGGAAGGCCGGTGGCCTATGAGATCACCCCCCATCCTGGGGCCTCCAGCACCTTTCACGGCAGGGATGTGTTCGCCCCCGCTGCGGCCCTCATCGCCGCTGGCCAGCCACCGGCAAGCCTCGGTCCCAGGGTCCGGCCTGTGGACCTTGATTTTGGCGAAGCAAAAAAGACTGCTCACGGCCTTGAGGCCACAATCATTTATGTCGACCGTTTCGGCAACCTCATCCTGAACTTGCAGAGGCTTCCCGCCCAGGATATGATGCTCAAGGGAGTCAGGCTGAAGAGGGCGAGAACCTATGCCGAAGGGCGGAGGATCGAACCACTTATAACCCTGGGGAGCCATGGCTTTGCAGAAATTGCGATCAACCAGGGAAATGCCAGCGAGGCTTTTTGCCTGAAGGCTCAAGATCGCATCGAGCTGGAGGAGATTTGAGTTGTTTGGAATAGAGTTCGTTCCCGATGAATCGGTACTGAAGATCGGCTATATGGCGAAGCTGGCAGAGGATGCTGGATTTGGAAATATCTGGATCACAGATCACTACAATAATAGGGATGTCTGGACTACCCTCGCAGTACTCTCTTTATTGACCAATAAGATCTCGCTCGGAACGGGCGTCACCAACCCCTACACCAGGAATGCGGCCATCACTGCCTCCAGCATCGCCTCCATAAACGAGCTCTCCGGCGGGCGGGCAATCCTGGGCATAGGTCCCGGTGACAAGGCCACATTCGATAAGATGGGTATCGACTGGGACAAGCCCCTCTCCAGGGTTAGGGAGACTGTCCTGGCGATCAGAGCCTTCCTGGCTAAAGAGCAGGTCAGCCAGGCGGGGTTCAAGGGGGCTCAAATGTCCTTTACCACCTCGAAGATACCAATTTATATCGGCGCTCAGGGTCCCAAGATGCTGGAGCTGGCCGGGGCGATCAGCGACGGGGTTCTGATCAATGCCTCCCATCCCGATGATTTCAAGTTCGCTGTGCCCATGATCCGCGCGGGAGCTGAAAAGGCAGGACGCAAGCCTGAGGACGTCCAGGTATGCGCTTATGCCAGCTTCAGCGCCGACAAGGACCCGGCCAAAGCGGTGAACGCCTCCAAGATAGTGGTGGCCTTCATCGTCGCCGGGTCGCCGGAGAATGTGCTGGAGAGGCACGGCATAGGAATGGATGAGGCCAAGGCCATATCGGACGCTATCTCCCGATTCGACTTCAAAGGGGCGATGGATGGCGTGACCCCGAGGATGACCGAGGCCTTCTCCATATCTGGAGCGCCTGCAGACTGCAGGGCAAGGATAGACGAGCTTTTATCGACCGGAGTCACCCAGATTGTGGTCGGCTCGCCCATAGGCCCCAATAAAGAGAGCGCCATAAAGCTCATCGGAAAGAAAGTCATCGGAAAATAGGCCAGAAAGGAAGGTCAAGGCTATGCGCGGGCTTTACATTGGGCGATTTCAGCCCTATCACCTCGGCCATCAGGCAGTTCTAGAGGAGATCGCACGAGAGGTTGATGAGATAGTGATAGTGATCGGAAGCGCCCAGGAGAGCCATGGCCCGGAGAACCCCTTCACCAGCGGGGAGAGGATGGAGATGATCTATGCCGCGCTTGGCAAAGGGGAGCTGCGGAAGAGGTGTATCGTCACCACCCTGCAGGATATCAACCGCAACTCATTGTGGGTCTCACATCTGCAGTCCATGGTGCCCTGCTTTGACCTGGTCTACTCCAACAACCCCCTGGTCATCCGGCTCTTCTCCGAGGCGGGGGTTGAGGTGAAAAAGCCCCCCCTGTATCAGCGGGATGTGTACTCCGGATCGGCCATCCGCGCTCTCATGCGGGAGAGAGGAGACTGGGAGAGGCTGGTGCCTCCGGCAGTAGCGGGTTTCATCCAGGAGATCAACGGGGTAGAGCGGCTCTGCCAGGTATCAAAGAGCGATAGCGTACATTCTGCGGATTCGGCGATGCATAACTCCAGTATGATTTAGCGGTGATGGAAAGTTCGTAAAGCTGGGGCAAAAAGGGCTAAACAGCCTACAAATGCTAACCGCAAAGCTGGCAGGCTAAACACTTGCAAATGTATATAACCGGATGATAGAATCTTTCAAAAGACATCCAAAACCAATGCATTGCTTGGCATGTCATTTACAGTAATCAACTGTGATCGTCGTCCTGGAGTGTCTCCATTGAACCATAAGTAGTGGTAACCAGGCGCCGCAATGCCGAAATCATAGTATACAACCGTTTGATCCGGGTAACTCTCATACATCCTGAGATTCCCTTTCTCGTGGATGAAAATGACTTCCTGCAGCCATCCTCCAAGAGGACATGTCGAATACCATTGCCAGCCTCCTTGAGTATTTATCCAGAGCATAGGTGCATTTTTAGGAAATGAAGAGACAAAGGTTCTCCATTCCAGCATTATCTGGTTGTAGTAGACGAGAGATGGTGCTCCAGTTAGTACATTATAGTTCAGCAATGCATCTTTTTCAGAATCAGACGGCTCTGGAAAAACATATGCTTCTGCACCAGATATGGGTGCTGTGGCAGCAGGCTGAGTTGCTGATGCCGATGTTGTCTGACTATTTGCACTTGATTCTTTTGGATAAGCATTGAAGCTGGATCCGTTCGAGCCGGCATAGCTTCCGTAAGATGTCCCCATGTATGGCGTTGAAGAATAGGTAACCGAGATCTCTCCATAACTGCCAGCCGCTGCTTCACCGGGATCGACACCGGGGCCAAGAATATCATGAGCATCCGAACAACTCACAAGAATCAGGGTTGAAATTAAAAGCAGATAACACAGTTTGCAGGTTATAAACATCAACATCCCTCCACGATAACTTCCTCATGCTTCCGAGATTTATATGAATTTTGATCCTCTATGGCGATCCTAATGGCTTCCTAATCAATCGGTTGGAAATCTTCTCCAGATGCATCTTACCTCCTTTTGCCAACCAAAATGCAATCTCCTCTCATGAAATCCCATGCATCGCAAGATGATCCTCCTGGAAATGTGCAAATACCGTTGTTATATAGATTGCCTCGTTGAATGCAGAACGCTTCAGCAGGATCATTCGGTTCTTTGATTTTTGAAGTCGCAATATCCATTTCTTCTGATGGTGATACATCAAAAACCAGAACATTGCTTGGTATATGGTCTACTGTAATTAATTGTATATGTCGTCCTGGAGTATCTCCGTTAAACCATATGTAGTGGTAATCCGGTGTTGCATAGCCGAAATCATAATACATAACCGTTTGATTCGGATAAGTCTCATACATCCCTAGCTTTCCGCTCTTGGGTATGAACATGATTTCCTGTAGCCATCCACCTAGAGGACACGAGGAATACCATTGCCAGCCGCCTTTGGTTTTTACCCAGAACATCGGCACATCTTGAGGGAATGAGGAAACAAAGGTTCTCCAATCAAGCATCATATTATGATAATAGACGAGTGATTGTTCTCCGCCTGGGACAGTATAGTCCAATAACACGTCTTTTTCTGATTCTGTTGGCTCTGAGAAAACATATGCTTCTGCACTAGATGCGGAAGCTGCGACAGCAGGCTGAGTTAATGATGCTGATTTTGTTAGGTTATTTGCTTTTGTTTTTTTTGGATACGTATTGAAACTAGAATCCTTTGGGCCCATATTGCTACCGTAAGGTGCTCCTATGTATGGCGTTGAAGAATAGGTAACCGAGATCTCTCCGTAACTACCAGCCGCTGCTTCACCAGGATCGACACCGGGGCCAAGAGCTTGAGGCTCCGAACGACTCATAAGAATCAAGGCTAAAACTAGAAACAGATAGCACCATTTGCATGATATTATTATCCCTCCATGATAGTTTTATCGTACCTCCGATATTTAAACATATCTGATGAGGATTCCTAAAACCCATGTTTTTAGCCATAAAACGGAACCGAATGCATAACTTAACCGAGCCTCTCATTTCTAAATTGGGCTTTATAGGAATCCTCTAGACCTTTATTAATAAATATTTTTATATATAAATATACTACGGTGCATTAACTGGTTTAGCAAGACTTGTGGGTTGCGTTCCAAGCGGGATGTAATCAGAACCTGGAACTTGGCTCGATTGCTGTATTGGCAACGATAATGGACTAGATTTCTCAAATGGATTGTCGATTTCATATTCTTTATCTCCAGAATGATCTAGAGAATTGGGGGATGAGGAAACTCTGCTAGATAATGGGGGTTTAAATGTTTCTTTTTCTTGGAATTTATAATTTTCTGGAATTTTTAATGGAGTCTTACCGATATCGTCTCGGATGCAAATGACTATATGCTTATCTCCCTGAAATATAGGGGCACCTGGATGATAATTGCCTTTTTCATCCTTTCCCCAATCGAGATTTAACCAGACTTCTCTGGTATCTGTATCAATATGTGTGTAGATTTTATCAGTTTCATACTCTTGCCTAAGCCAGCTAATAATACCTTCGACTTGGCTATCGGGAGCATTAAGGTTACCCAAATAGACCTCAGCATATGCATGTCCTCCTGTCGTATTGTTATTGGCTAAGATAATTCGTGTAGTTCCACCAATAGACTCGACCAAGGCAGCCATAAGGATTGCAAAATCGTCACAATCTCCAGCCCCCGCACATCCTGCCGCTTTTCCTATCCGCAGGGACGCATTTGCATAATTAAAATAATCTGTACCTCTTGGATCTCTGATATAGCTCCAACCCTTGATCGGATTTTCGCCATTTTTTAGATAATGATAGATTGAGCCGATCTGATCTATTGTCAGATCTCCTGGATATTTGGCAGCAAACAAAAGAGCTTCCTCACGGACCTTGGGATTTTCTGGTTCCACTCTGGAGTTAAAAACTGCCTTGAATTCGCCTACTTTTTTCTCCTTTATACCTAAAGGAGTACTGCCACCACCAGTAATAGGAAACACCATTGTCTCGTTATCCAGAGCTTGGATCACAGTTGGTATCCCAGCGAGTTGAGGAGATGAGATATAGAGTCGCTCAATTTGAGACGATGTATAATCAGCCACATCTGATATCGTTTCGTCGAAAACGAAAGGCACATCTTCTGCAGCACCTGATCCGATGAGAAGGATCATACAAAGCAAAAATTTCAAGGGAGACATGAAGCACCTTGATTTTTTTGTGCCAGCTCTTTTGCTTTGGCAAATGCCTTTTGCGCTTCCTTTCCTAGTATCAGAGACTTGGTATACCAGGCTTCTGCAGACATTGGTTCCAACTGTATAGCCTGATCACAAGTCAAGATGGCTTCATCATATCTGCCTAATGCATAAAGGATTTGAGCTTTATTGTTCCATGCTGTCGCGAACGACGGCTCCAACGCAATAGCTACTTCAAAGCACTTAAGTGCCTCTTCGTAATTATATGCGGCAATCTGGACAACGCCTTTATCGTTCCAGTTTTCAGCCGACTGTGGATTCATCTGAATTGACTGGTCGAATGCCTGAAGGGCTTCTTCGAACCTATTCTGGTTGAGTAAGACTTGACCTTTTTTTTGCCAAACCTTATAGTCATACTCATCCCTAATCTCACCCACTGTTTTATAGGATTTGCTAACCGGAAACAGCAATATATCGCTATTTTTCGGTGAAGATATAGGTGGCACCCCTGCTAGATCCGAAGAGGACGCACTGATGTTCACAAGCTGCTCTGAGTCATACCTCCCCACGTCGTAAGAATTTTCGTTAAAGACGTAAGGAATATCATCTGCTGCTGCAGTTCCAAATAATATTACTAGGCCGAGCCAGAGAAGAGCATGTGATCCCATCAATCATTCCTCTACTAATGATCATTGATGTCCTTGATGAAAAAGTTTGTGTTGACTTCGTTGTCACATTGATGTATCCCCTTATAGTGTTCATGGATCCAACGGTACCGATCCTGGCAGGCCATTAAAAACAAGGATTAAGCATCGGTCGTGTACTCGAATCATTGAATTAGTATCCTGAATGTCATTAGCTCCCTAATAGACCATATATGATCAGTCATTCCTTCTGCCATCGCAGGTGTTCATTTTTTCCAGCCCTGATCAATTCTTAGCCGAAGTGACTTATGTGGCTTGACAAAGTTATATCAAGCTTGGAAAAAGTCCAGCGCATGAGTATGCCGTCCTGAGATCTTACTGCAATTCATGCTCTTGCGCACAAAACCAGCCAATGAATTGCGAATTGTGAGATTCAGCCGCTCGATATATGAGATATTGATCTTACTACCAGAATCGTCACCAAGTAATTGTGGAGTGAACCCCTCCGAATGGACAATGCTAACGGCAAAGCTGGCCGGCTAAACATATACAAATGCATATAACCGGATGATAAAATACGGACAATAGCAGAATGCAATTAAAGGCGAAAAGAATGAAGTCAGCCATTACATGAGATGATAGCAAAAGTGGGGATATTCAATGAATAAGATGTGTTTAATTATTCCGGCCTTCTTACTGGCACTGGCTATGGGCCCGGCAGAAGCCTACCCTCTGCAGGCCAGCGATGGAAATGCTACAGTAATCCTGTTTGGGTCAATCAGGATGCCATATGAGTTAAATGATAGTGAGGAGATCCTGAAGGTGGATACCGGGCTTCTGAACGCCCCGAATGCCACTTATCAATTAGTGGATCAGTATGATGCTGTTTACAATCCAGCGATGTACAAACCCCTGAACGAGGGAAGGCAGCTGGTCTACTTCGTGGTTCCCAGAGACAGCCTCTTCAAGTTGATTACTGCGACTCCTGTGGGCGGAAGGCCCATCAATATCAACTGGTGGGCTACACCTAAAGCGGGCAATGAGTTTCTGTTGATAAGGTGCTATGGGATCACAGATTGGCTGCTCAATCCCGACGAGCAGGGAATAGTGGTTCAGGTCCGTGGCCAGAACAATGGCACCCAGGATGTAGTATTCAGTCCAGAGAATTTCGTCCTTCTTGATCAGTGGGGCTGGCCGTATAGTGCGACCATTGGATTCGATACCGAGATTATAGCTCCTGGAAACGCGACCCAGGACCGTGTGCTGGTGGGCTTCAGCGGCATATCTCTCCGGAGCAGGCCTGTGGCTCTGGTGTATGGCTACAATACCGAGAGTCCCATAGTCATTGACTTTGATAGTGATTATACCCAGCTCACAAATGAGCAGGTCTATGGGACGGCGTGAGCACAAAATGTCTCCGCAGCTCAGAACGCAACCGCGGCCTCGAACATCAATCCAGCGTCAAGGCCAGGCTTGCTGCCGCGAGAGAGAGGCTCAAACAACAGACCAAGGATGATACATCAGCGGCATGAAAAAACATTATGCTTTAAGAATTTTTCATGTGGAGACGCAGAGAAACAAAGGCTATAATCGCTGCCGAGCCTAACCCACATAATTCAGCGAAGAGCCAGGAAAAAATCTGGGGTAAATGGATAATGCCACTAACACCCTTTTTTTATTTTTCAGGCAAAGTCTATTGAGACCAATTACGTTCAATATAAATATAAACTAACCAATTAAATTGAAAGAGGGCATTTTTCGACCTTGTAGGGAGCGCCTAAACATATGCCATCACATAACCTATAAATAAAGGCGTGGAATATGTATAAAAAATAGATGTTGGATGTAGGAGGTAGCATATTGATATACAGACAGCGGAAAGCATTGCTGGCCCTTTGGGCCTTATGCATAGGGATATCGCTCTTTGGATTAGCCATAGGGCAGAATACATACGATGCATACCCTGGAGCGCCCACATCAGTGGCCACTCAGATCCCCACACCGGCACCAACGGCCGAGACCCAAACGACTATCCCTTCACAGGTACAGACGACAGTGCCTGCCTCGAATCAGATGCAACCCACTTCCATTGTGGCACCATCGGCAGCGCAACAGCAGCAAACGGCAGTCATGACCACACCGGTTGTATCATCTAGCTCAGCCACCGCCACTGCTGTTTACTCTGCTCAGGCACCTCCTGCAACACAGCAGAATGTACTGCTGACATACGATGTTCAGACCGCTCCTCCCTCAGCGGTATACTACAGCGGATCATATTTGCCCTGGACATCTTTCTATCAGGTATTCTCAGCAAACGCCCCAGCACTCTGGATCTCATCATCCCTGGGATGGGCCTGGTATGCCACCAGTCCTGCGGGGAGCTGGGTGCAGGAGCTGATGTATGTCCCAGTCACGGGAGCCATGAAGGTGTATGACCTGTACCCCGACGGCACCACAAGATACGTCAACTACGGATTTGCCACTCCGGGCTATAAGCTCAGGTGGTTCCGCGCTGATACGCCCGGCAGGTACATGACCATGGTTACTATAGCCGATATTCCGAGCAACTACATCATAGTCGACGCGGCATAGCTCAACCGATCTCATTTCAAGCTGTGGAAAATTGAATGATCAAGAAAGGATGATGATATGATATTCAACTTAGCTAAAGGGTCGCTGCTGAGCCTTCTTTGCCTGGGCATTGCATTGGCCGGGATCGTTTTAGTCGGATTTGCTTCGGCCGCAGACAATCAGGGTGATGAAACATATGACGCATATCCTGGGGGACCACAGCCCGTCTCCGGGCAGCAGGCACAGGCGACCGTAGTCAGCACCACTACGCCTGGCCAGACAGCCACCACCGTGGTTCAGGAATCAGTTACATCCACGGTAAATACGGGAAAGCCGTTGATTCAGATTGGCTCTGTGGGCAGAGCGGAGAGCGTTACGACCAATAGCAAAATAACCGCGACCTATACCACCCAGGCCCCGCCGGTCACTGAGCAGAAGGTTCTGCTGAACTACAATGTCCAGACTGCCCCACCAACGGCGGTGTATTACAGCGGCACTTTCATGCCCTGGGCATCGTTCTCGCAAACATTCCAGGCGAATTCGCCCTTGCTGTGGGTGGCATCGTCTGCCGGCTGGTCCTGGCAAGCGACTTGTCCTGTTGGCGGCTGGATCCAGAATCTAATGTATGTGCCCTACACCGGAACCATGAAGATGTATGAGTTCTATCCTGACGGGACTGTCAAGCTCTACAGCTATGGATTCAACAATCCGGGCTACAAGTACATCTGGTTCTATGCAGATACGCCAGGAAGGCATGTATCGCTGTTCACCATATTCGATAAGCCAAGCAACTACATAACCATCGATGTGGTATAGAGTTCTGGGATTATGCTCATTACTCTACCCCCTTTTTTGGTTAATTTTTGGAGGTTTGGCTGGGCAATAGGTAGATTACAGCAAAAAATCTGCAACAATAGCATGATAAAAATAGCAATCACTATTAAAAAATGAGCATTGGTAGCTATGTCTCACCGAGAATTGTGGTTGGCGGCGCCAGAGCCTGAGGATGCGCAGGGAAGCAGATGCATGTTCATGGATGCCATAAGCTCGTGGGATGTCGTATGGATTAAATAATTAATAGCGGATAATGAAATGCAGATCACTATGGCTCACGGGGCAATCTGGTTGTGCATGGTTCTTCTAATCGGTTCAGGGTCAGCTGTAGATGTGCCCTTCGTCTTTGACCAGAGCACATCGGGCGTTGCTGGCTATACTTCCGCCCAAATCGAGCAGGATCATACTGCCTCTCCCGATCTGGCTGGAGTGCCCATCGTCTCTTTGCCATCTGATAACGAGTCCCTGGAGATCCCGATTACAGGCGGAGGCAGTGGTTCAGGGACACAGGAGAAGAATATCGGAGAGCTCAAGAAGACCCTGGATGCCAGGGTAGAGCCTGATAACCCGCGGGTACGAGACGAGGCGGTGGTCCTGGCGCTCAAGTATCCCGGCGAGAAGACCATCGATCAGATAGTCTCCATCTATGACTACCTGAAGAATGGTGATGAATCTAAAAAGGGGTGGGGATACGTATCCGATCCCAGGGGCATAGACGATTTCATGTTCGCCAACCAGACTCTCAGGAATGGCGAGAGAGCGAACTGTGTGGGCGGTGGCGATTGCGACGATTTTGCCATACTCATGTCCGCATTGGTGGAGTCAATCGGCGGAACGACAAGGATCATACTCGCACGAAACAACAGCACCGGGGGGCATGCTTATACCGAGGTCTATCTGGGGAGGATCAATAATAGTGATAGCGGCGACCAGGTGGAGGCGATCGTCGGTTGGCTGAAAGAGAAGCTTGATGCGGATAAGATCTACACCCATATCGATACTGACACTAAAGACGTATGGCTGAACCTGGACTGGGGGCCGGACGAGAAGGGGTCTGCTCACCCCGGAGGGCCGTTCTACCAGGGAGATAAGCACATAGTGCTCTGTGTCAGGGACAAAGTGTTGAAGACTCCTATGAGGCTGCCTGAGAAATCCAATAAACCACCAAAGCTGATCAGCCTGACTGCAGACAAGCCTAGCCCTCAGGAGGCTGGTGCTGCCATCACCTGGACCGCAGAGGCCAGGGATCCAGAAGAAGATCAAATGCTGTACCGCTTTTACCTGAACGATGAGCCTGCAACCAAATGGATCAACGAAGATATGTGGACCTGGACGGCAGAGGATTATGATGCTGGCGAGAACCAGATCGAGGTTCGAGTAAGAGATGGAAAGCACGCAGGGGCAGAAGGATTCGACAGCAGAAAGGTCGCCAGCTTCGAGATAGCTGAGGCAGAGCAGACGCAGCCTGTGAATTGGAGCGAGGATGACAGAGTCGTACCTGAAGAGGATTCAGCGACGATGGATATGACTGCGGATGTGGATGATCGCATCGTATCTGAAGTAAAAACCTGGTCCAAGACATTTGGCAGAGAAGAAGATGATATAGGCTGGTCAGTCCAGCAGACCCTCGATGGCGGTTATATCATTGTGGGCGCTACATGGTCCTTCGGGGCAGGCTGGAGCGATTTATGGCTGATCAAGACCGATGATCAGGGCAACAGGCTCTGGGATAGAACGTTTGGCGGTGCAGAAAATGATGAGGGCTATTCAGTCCAGCAGACCCTCGATGGCGGGTATATCATTACGGGTTATACAGAGTCCTTCGGGGCAGGCAAAGAAGATCTGTGGTTGATCAAGACCGATAAACAGGGAAACAAGCTATGGGATAGGACGTTTGGGGGAGCGGAAACTGATGAGGGCTGGTCAATCCAGCAGACCCTCGATGGCGGGTATATCATTACTGGCTATTCATTCTCCTTCGGGGCAGGCAATGAAGATCTGTGGCTGATTAAGACCGATGATCAGGGAAACAAGCTATGGGATAAGACCTTTGGCGGAGAAGAATCTGATAGTGGCGGTTCAGTCCAGCAAACCAGCGATGGTGGGTATATAATTACTGGCCTGACAGGGTCCTTCGGGGCAGGCGGTTATGATTTATGGCTGATCAAGACCGATGAACAGGGAAACAGGCTCTGGGAGAGGACGTTTGGCGGTGCAGAACTTGATGTAGGCAAATCAGTCCAGCAGACCCTCGATGGCGGTTATATCATTACTGGCTATTCATTCTCCTTCGGGGCAGGCAATGATGATCTGTGGCTGATCAAGGCCGATGAACAGGGAAACAAGCTATGGGAGAGGACATTTGGCGGTTCAGAACCTGATGTGGGCTATTCAGTCCAGCAGACCCTCGATGGCGGTTATATCATTGCGAGCGAAACAAATTCTTTTGGGGCAGGCTGGAGCGATTTATGGCTGATCAAGACCGATGAAAAGGGAAACAAGCTATGGGAAAAAACCTTTGGCAGAGCAGCACATGATTTGGGCAGGTCAGTCCAGCAGACCCTCGATGGCGGGTATATCATCGTGGGCGGTACATTCTCCTTCGGGGGAGGCGGTGCTGATCTGTGGCTGATCAAGACCGATGACGAGGGCAATGTATAATGCCAGTGTCATCCATGAATCTGCTTGTGACAGGACTATATGGTGCCTAAGAGGAGAATCCTCATACATATGAATTAAATAATTAATAGCTGATAATGAAATGCAGATCATTATGGCTCACGGGGCAATCTGGCTGTGCATTGTACTTCTCGTTGGATCAGGGTCAGCGGCAGATGTGCCCTTCGTCTTTGACCAGAGCACTTCGGGCATAGCTGGCTTCAGTCCGTCTCAACTTGAACAAGCGCATCTTTCATCTGCTGACCTTGCGGGAGTTCCCGCGGTGACACTTGCGGCTGATGACGAGGTTATGGTATTTCCTGTTGCTGGTGGCGGCAGTATGCCGGAAGGAGAAAACAGCAAGAAGGTGGGTGAACTCAAAAAATCATTGAGCGCCAGGACGGAGCCGGATAATCCAGTCGTCCATTATGAAGCGGTTGTCCTTGGGGCAAAGTATTCAGGAGATCATACCATTGATCAGATAGCTTCGATTTATGAATATCTCAAGAATGGCGACGACTCGAAGAGAGGATGGAGCTATGTTCCAGATCCGAGGGGCATAGACTACTTCATGTATGCCAATGAGACGATAAAGATAGGCAAAGAGGTGGGATGCGCAGGTGCAGGTGACTGCGACGATTTTGCCATCCTCATGGCTGCACTGGTGGAATCCGTGGGCGGGACCACGAGAATTATTCTGGCTCATAATAATACTACCGGCGGACATGCCTATGCTGAGGTCTATCTCGGTCAAATCGGTGAACAGAACAGCCTGGTCGAAGATATTATCAAGTGGCTGAAATCAAACTCTGATACGGACAAGATCTACACTCATATCGACACCGACAGCAAGGATGTCTGGCTGAACCTTGATTGGGGAGCAGACAGG
>Ga0302253_1000474_pt1 | contig 32668 bp, 31 predicted proteins | sample AAG_RA_Trp_MG_FD_193537 | JGI IMG/M metagenome (GOLD analysis project Ga0302253, IMG submission 193537) | Enriched activated sludge microbial communities from anaerobic digester in WTTP, New Holstein, Wisconsin, United States - AAG_RA_Trp | ecosystem: Engineered > Bioreactor > Anaerobic >...
TTTGAGATAACTAACAGGTGATTTACGATGGAGTATATCTATGCAGCACTTCTCCTCCACAAGGCAGGAAAGAAGGTCGATGAGAACGGCGTCAAGGCAGTCCTGACCGCCGCAGGTGTAGCAGCAGACGAAGCACGCATCAAGGGCCTCATTGCAGCGCTCGAAGGCGTCAACATTGAGGAAGCCATCAAGGCAGCCGCAGCAGCACCGGTTGCCGTTGCAGCCGCAGCACCCGCAGCAGCCGCAGCAGCACCCGCGGCAGCAGCACCCGCAAAGGAAGAGCACAAGAAGGAAGACGAAGAGAGCGGCATGGCAGGGCTCGGTGCCCTGTTCGGCTAATCCGACTGGTTTATCAGAACCAGGAGGATGAGAAGAACGCAGCAGTGTTCTTCGAACACTCCCTTTTTACTTCTTATTGGAATACCGCAACTTGTTATTGACGGTTAGACTCGGGAGCGGAGCAGATCTTCAAGATTTCATTTTCAGATCGTTCTCGGTCGCAGGTACCGAACCGTACTGTTCTCATAAATTCTCTCTGGATCCAGGCTGAAAATATCACTGGCTGCGTATCGACAGGGTAAATATCGACCCATCTCTGAAAATAAATATTCGTTTCGAATGACGAGAGATTTAATGTCATGAATACAATAAATAATTGAATTGAATTCGGTGACATCAACTCTATTCGTTCCGTTTATGTGAGGATCTTTCAAATGCGATATGTTGTTACAGGCGGGGCAGGGTTCATCGGTTCTCATATTGCGGAGGAACTTGTCAATCGCGGCGATGAGATAGTTATACTCGACAACCTCTTTTCCGGTAAGATTGAAAATATTCAATCACTGTTGAATAATCCAAAGGTCACTTTCTATCAGGGGAGCATTACCGATCCTGAAATTCTCCAGCAAGCCTGCACTGGAGCGAATGGTATATTCCACCAGGCAGCAATCACATCGGTTCCCCGTTCAGTGAAAGATCCATTGGCATCCAATGAAGTAAATATCAGTGGGACATTGAATGTTCTGGTCGCCGCCAAATCGTGTGGCGTCAGAAAGATCGTATATGCCTCATCCTCATCAGTGTATGGGGACACTCCTACGCTTCCGAAACATGAGAACATGGTCCCGGATCCCAAATCCCCGTATGCTATCACGAAACATGCAGGAGAACAATACCTCAAGGTTTTCCATGATCTCTTTGGATTGAATACTGTCTCACTCCGGTATTTCAACGTGTTCGGGCCGCGGCAGGACCCCAATTCCGAGTATTCTGCGGTCATCCCGAAGTTTATCACGAGAATTCTCCGTAGAGAATTCCCGGTAATCCACGGAGATGGATCGCAGACCCGCGACTTCACGTATGTAAAAGATGTGGCACAGGCAAATATTCAGGCGATGGACAGCTCAGCCCAGGGAATATTCAATGTGGCATACGGGAGCAGGATCAGTCTGACTGACCTGGCTAGTACCATTATGGATATTATCGGTGAGCAGATGCCGCTGGAATTTGGGCCGTCACGCGCTGGGGATATCCATGATTCCCTTGCTGCCATAAATGCCGCACAGGAAGCATTCGGGTATTCGCCGAAGTATACAGTGAAAACAGGGTTGATGGAGACAGTTCAATGGTACCAGAACCAGTAACGAAGACAACCGTCTGTGTTGTTGGGCTCGGGTATGTTGGTACGCCTCTTGCTGAGGCGTTTGCCGAACATGTTCCGACAATCGGGTTTGATATTGACAGACGTAAGGTTGATACCCTAATTGCAGCCCGATCGAAAATTCAGGCAACAACTGATCCGTCGTTGATAAAAAATGCCGATTTCATTATGATCTGTGTTCCGACTCCAGTTTCGAAAGCAAAGGATCCGGATCTCGGCGCGGTCCGGTCAGCAGCCACCACGGTTGGAAAGAACCTGAAGGAGAATGCGACCGTTGTTCTCGAGTCCACGGTCTATCCTGGCGTTACGGAAGATATTGTTGTCCCAATCCTGGAAAAAGAATCAGGTCTTATATGCGGAAAGGATTTTTTTGTTGGGTATTCTCCTGAACGGATCAACCCCAACGACGATGCTCATACGCTCGAAAAGATCACCAAGATTGTATCGGGAATGAACAAGACAACTACTGATCGGCTTGTCGACCTCTACAGCAAGGTCACCACGGTGTACCGTGCTCCTAATATCAGGACCGCAGAAGCCGCAAAAGTGATCGAGAATATCCAACGCGACCTGAACATTGCATTGATGAATGAGCTGGCCCTGATTTTTGGACGCATGGGACTTGACACTCAAGCCGTTCTCGAAGCAGCAGGAACCAAATGGAATTTTCACGCGTATCGCCCGGGTCTCGTTGGGGGGCACTGCATTCCTGTTGATCCCTATTATCTTGTGATGAAGGCAGAGGAGATCGGATATCATCCGCAGGTGATTCTTGCAGGACGTACAATCAATGACTCAATGCCAAAACATGTGGCATATATGGCAATCAAAGGGCTCAATGAAGTGGGTAAGGTGATCAATGGCTCTAAAGTCCTGATTATGGGACTTACATACAAGGAAGATGTGCCCGATACCCGCGAGTCCCCTGTTGAAGAGATTGTTCAGGAACTTAAGGAGTTCAGGGTAGATGTATATGGGTACGATCCGCTGCTTCCCGATAATGTGATCGAGAGGTTTGGCGCACAACCCCTCCCCCGGTTGGATGTTAAGATGGATGCGGTGATTATTGCCGTTGCGCATAAGCAGTTCAGGGAGATGCCGGATGATAGGATCCGGAGTCTGATGAACGATCATCCAGTGCTCGTCGATGTGCGGGGGATGATCAGCAATAGCTACGATAACTGGGATGGGGGATATTATAGGAAACTATGATGTCTGTAATAGTCGGATGAATGAGAGGAAAGGAAAAGACTATTGATATACCGATCAAAATAACTCCCTCAGAATTTGGATGAAATTCGTTTCGATTGTTGGAGCGAGGCCCCAGTTTATCAAATGTGCCCCGGTCTCTCGTGAACTCCGAAAAAACCACATTGAGATCTTGGTACATACCGGTCAGCATTATGATGCTGAAATGTCAGAGATTTTTTTTACTGAACTGCATATCCCACAACCAGATTATTATTTGGGGGTTGGATCCGGAACCCACGCGAAACAGACTGGGGAAATCCTCATGCGTATTGAAAAGGTTCTCCAAAAAGAGCAACCTGATTATGTGATTGTGTACGGGGATACCAATTCTACGCTTGCAGGGGCGCTTGCTGCAGCCAAGCTAGATATCCCCGTTGCCCATGTCGAAGCTGGTCTTAGGAGTTTTGATCGCACCATGCCCGAAGAAATTAACCGGGTGCTCACGGATCATCTTTCTGATCTGCTTTTTTGTCCAACACAGACTGCTGTGGATAACCTCCAGAGAGAGGGAATTGCCCGGGGTATTCACCTCGTAGGAGATGTGATGGCGGATGCACTTGAGTATAATAAAGAAATCGCCCAGAAACAATCTGTTATTATCGATAAATTACAGCTCATTCCGAAACACTATTTTGTTCTTACCGTGCACCGTCCAGCGAATACAGATAATCGTGCGCACATGGAGAATATCATATGTGCTTTGGGGGAGGCAGAAATTCCAGTTGTTTTTCCTGTACATCCTCGCACAAAGAAAGCCCTGAAACATTATGGGATGCTGGATGGAATACCAGCAAATATTATCGCAATAGATCCATTAGGTTATCTTGACATGCTAAAACTGATGTGTAATGCTTCAAAGATCCTTACAGATTCTGGCGGAATACAAAAAGAAGCATTTCTATTGGGAGTGCCATGTATTACCTTAAGGCCTGTCACTGAATGGATAGAAACAGTGGATAGCGGGTGGAATATTCTGGCTGGCGTGGATAGGACAAAGATTTCTGCAGGAATGAATTCAAATAACTTCGCAAAAAAGCAATGTGATATTTTTAGACAGGAGGCAACAATGAGAATTATTCGCATTTTGGATAGCAAACAATGAATAACGAATGCGATGATAAACGAAGATGTGAGTATATTGTATAAATATAACACAATAATAAATTCATGCGGAAATACAAAAATTCAGGGTTTAAAGATTTGTTTTTATGTTTAATACAAGTAATGAATATATGATGAAAAGAAATTGATGGTTTTCGAGATGGTTAAGAAAGCTTTTATTACAGGAATAACTGGGCAGGACGGTTCATACCTTGCAGAACTCCTCCTCTCTAAGGGGTATGAGGTTCATGGGATGGTTCGGCGTTCATCGACGTTTAACACAAGTCGGATTGACCATATCTATATCGATCCTCATGATCCCCATGCAAAGCTTTTCCTCCATTATGGGGACCTCTCTGATTCTGAGCAGATTGCCAATGTCATGTACAATATCCGGCCGGATGAAGTGTATCATCTCGGGGCCCAGAGCCATGTCCGAGTGAGCTTTGAGACTCCCGAATATACCGGGAATGTTACGGCGTTGGGGACTACCCGGCTTCTTGAAGCGGTCCGGAGGAGTAATCACGGGATGAAGTTTTACCAAGCATCATCGAGTGAGATGTTTGGTGCTTCACATCCTCCCCAGAATGAGGAGACTCCGTTCCATCCCCGGAGTCCCTATGCCTGCGGCAAGGTTTACTCGTATTGGATGGTGCGGAACTACCGGGAGGGGTATAAGATGTTCGCATCGAACGGGATCCTCTTCAACCACGAGTCTCCTCGTCGTGGAGAAACGTTTGTGACCCGGAAGATCACAAGGGGTATTGCGCGGATCCTTGCGAAAAAGGAGCAGTGCATCTACCTTGGGAACTTGGACGCCCGGCGCGACTGGGGGTTCGCACCGGAATACGTTGAGTGCATGTGGAAGATTCTCCAGCAGAAGAAAGCCGATGACTTCGTGATCGGGATCGGGGAGACCCACTCTGTCCGGGAGTTCCTTGAAGCGGCATTCGCTTATGCCGATCTTGATGTTGATACGTATGTAAAAATTGACCCGAAATATTTCCGACCGACAGAGGTAGAGATCCTGATCTCGGATCCGGCAAAGGCAAAGAAGAGACTCGAGTGGAATCCGAAGATTCAGTTTGATGAACTCGTGAAGATCATGGTTGACGCTGATATGCGGGTAGCCGGGCAGCCCGTGATCGGAGAAGGAGACGCGATCCTCAGGGAAGCATTCCCGAATAAGTGGTGGAAGGCTGACTGATCGACGTATTACTGGTTTTATGGGGTCTGGGAAATGACATTCTGGGATGGGAAACAAATTCTTCTCACTGGTGGTGCTGGTTTTCTGGGATCCCATATTGTTGAACAGCTGCACAGGATTGGTGTTACCGACTCGCAGATCTCCATTCCCCGCAGCCGCGATCTCGACCTGCGGAAATGGGAGAACTGTGTCGGGGCAGTAAAAGGAAAAAATATTGTCATCCACCTTGCCGCAAAAGTCGGGGGCATTGGTTTTAACCAGAACTATCCTGGAGAACTCTTTTATGACAACGCGATCATGGGCATCCAGCTGGTTGAAGCCGCCCGACAGGAAGGAATTGAAAAATGCGTAATTCTCGGGACAATCTGCGCCTACCCGAAATTTACCCCCATCCCATTCAGCGAGGAGATGCTCTGGAACGGGTACCCGGAAGAGACTAATGCCCCGTACGGGCTTGCAAAAAAGATGCTGCTCGTACAGTCTCAGGCATACCGGCAACAATACGGGTTCAACTCGATCTATCTCCTTCCTGTCAACCTCTATGGCCCGGGGGATAACTTTAATCCGGAAAGCTCGCATGTCATTCCGGCTCTCATCAAGAAATTCATCGATGCGAAACGGGAGAAAAAACCGTTTGTTGATGTATGGGGTACCGGGAATGCATCCCGGGAATTCCTCTATGTTGACGATGCGGCCCGGGGCATCATCCTTGCCGCGGAGCGTTACAACAAGCCGGATCCGGCGAATCTGGGGGCAGGGATGGAGATTACCATCCGGGACCTTGTGACGGTTATTCAGGAGCTGACAGGATACTCCGGCGAGATACGGTGGGATACGACAAAGCCCGATGGCCAGCCAAAACGCAGCCTTGATGTGGGCCGGGCAAAGCGGGAGTTCGGGTTTGAGGCTCAGATACCGTTCCGGGAGGGGCTGGAGCAAACGATTGCATGGTACAGGGAGCACTGTGTAGTGGCCGGCCAGTCAAATGGTGTTGGGGATCATTGTTGATATCAGGATCAGATCATGAAAATTTCTGTAGTGGGTGGGGGATATGTGGGTCTTGTTACAGGGACCTGTTTAGCCCAACTCGGTCACGATGTGACAATTATTGAAATTAACCCGGAAAAGGTCCAATCCATAAATAATGGCCGACCCCCGCTTTTCGAGATCGGGTTGGAAGTGCTCCTGCAACGCCATGCCGGAAAGAATCTTTATGCAGACACCGGGTTTGATTCAGTGACATCGGCAGAGATGGTCTTCATTTGTGTAGGAACACCACCCAGACCTGATGGCAGCGCAGATCTCTCTTTCCTTGAATCTGCCAGTTCTTCCATCGGGAGTGCAATAAAAAATAATCCCTCGTATTGTTGCGTTGTTGTGAAGAGTACCGTTCCTCCCGGAACCACGGAAAAAAATGTCCGAATGAGGATTCTTCAAACATCCGGGAAAACCGAGGAGGAGATTGGGTTTTCGATGAATCCCGAGTTCCTCCGGGAGGGGAGGGCGATCGAGGATTTCATGAACCCGGACCGGATTGTCATTGGTAGCCGCGATACCCGCGCCGGGAAACAAGTGGGCCAGGTCTATGAGGGAATCTCAGCACCAGTAATCTATACGGGGCTTGCAGCTGCCGAGATGATCAAGTACGCATCGAACGCATTTCTTGCAACAAAGATCTCGTTCTCGAATGAGATCGGGAATATCTGCAAACAACTTGACGTAGATGTTTATGAAGTCATGAAGGGGGCAGGCTATGATCCCCGCATCGGCCCGTTATTCCTGAATGCCGGGGCGGGGTTTGGGGGCAGTTGTTTTCCCAAGGATATCTCAGCCCTTGTCTCCCTTGCAGAAACTGTTGATGAGGATCCCATCTTGCTCCGGTCTGTACTTGAGGTCAATAATCGGCAACCACACCGAATAGTCACTCTTCTTGAGAAAAAAATTGGCAATTTGTCCGGAAAAAGGATCGCCGTTCTCGGGCTTGCCTTCAAGGACAATACCGATGACATCCGAGATTCACGTGCAATTCCGGTGATCCGTGAGTTGTTGGAGAAGAGGGCCCGTGTCGCGGCCTACGATCCGATGGCAGTACCCAATATGCGGAAGGTCTTTCCCGGTATTACCTATTGCACATCTGCTGCCGATGCGCTTTCTGGTTCCGATGGCTGCCTGGTGATGACCGAATGGCCGGAATTTTCCCGACTCGATAAGGAATTTGATCTGATGGTTCATAGAGTAATTATTGAAGGACGGCGAATACTTACTTGTAAAGGTGCTGACGGTATATGCTGGTAGCGGGTATTCCATTAATATTCAGGCTACGGTGAACACAAATGAAAAAAATCCAGAGGGTTCATAAGGCGGTCATTCCGGCAGCCGGACTTGGTACGCGTTTTTTACCGGTCACCAAATCTATGCCTAAGGAAATGTTGCCAATTATCGATAAGCCGGTCATCCATTATGTCGTGGAAGAGGCGGTAGCCTCCGGTATCGACGACATTATCATCATTACCGGTCGGGGCAAACGGGCAATCGAGGACTATTTTGATATGGCCCCCGAGCTGGAAATGCGGCTCATGGGTCAACACAAAGACGCCGCTCTTAAAAAACTTAAAGAAATTGGTGATTTCCCAACGATTCATTATATCCGACAGAGAGAGCCCAATGGACTTGGCGATGCCGTTCTCACAGCGGAGAATCATATTGGCAATGAGCCGTTTGCCGTGCTGTTGGGCGACGATATTATCTTCAACACAAAGCCCTGCACTGCACAATTAATTTCAATATATTCCCGGTTCAGGGCCTCGGTTATATCGGTTGAGCAAGTGTCTCGGGAAAAGCTCTGTAGTTATGGTATCGTGAAAGGGAATCCAATTGAACCCAATCTCATAAGGATTGAGGATATTGTTGAAAAACCGGTGCCGGACAAAGCACCTTCTGATCTGGGTGCCGTTGGCAGGTATATCTTCGTACCGGATATTTTTGATTGTCTGAAGTCGATACAACCTGGGATAGGAAACGAGATCCAGCTTACCGATGCTATTCAAAAACTCTTAAAAAAACAACCGGTATATGCCTGTAGATTTGAAGGAAAGCGCTATGACACCGGTGATAAGCAAGGGTATATCGAAACGATTATTGATTTTGCACTGAGGGATCCCCAAATGACAAAAGCTATGGCGGATTATCTGCAGAAGAGGAGCAGTTCATGAAGTGCCTTGTAACGGGTTGTGCCGGATTCATCGGGAGCCATATAACCGACCGACTTTTGTCTGAAGGACATGATGTGATCGGGATCGACTGTTTTACAGATTACTATTCCCGGTCAATCAAGGAGGTCAATATCTCAGAGGCCCTGAAACATTCCCGGTTCACATTCCTTGAACGTGATATCCTGGAAATGGATACATTTCCTGAAACGGATTATGTTTTTCATCAAGCTGCGCAGGCTGGTGTGCGGGCATCGTGGGGATCTGAATTTTTGATATATACCCGAAATAATATCGAAGTAACTCAAAAGCTCTTGGAATATTACAAAGACAAGGATCTGAAAAAATTTGTTTATGCATCCTCCTCATCAGTATATGGAAATGTTCCGCTTCCTATGAAAGAGGATATGCGGCTGCAGCCGGTCTCTCCGTACGGTGTGACCAAACTTGCTGCGGAGCACTTATGCACTCTCTACTGGAAGAATTTCAGTCTGCCAACCGTGTCTCTCCGCTATTTCACCGTGTACGGTCCACGGCAGCGTCCGGATATGGCGATCTATAAATTTGTGAAGGCGATCCTCGCAGGAGAAAGAATCACACTCTATGGTGATGGTTCACAGACAAGGGATTTTACCTTTGTTGAGGATATTGTTAATGCCAACCTTAAAGCAGCAACTTCAAGTATATCTGGTGTTGTCTTCAATATCGGAGGAGGAAGTCGGATTACAGTCAATGACCTGATCCAAATAATCGAGAAAACTTGTGGGAAAAAAGGAATTATCTTGTATCAAAATCCACAGAAAGGTGATGTGACTGATACACTTGCGGATATCACTAAGGCTAGGAATAATCTTGATTGGGTACCACAGGTATCTATCCAAGAAGGGATCAATTCTTTTCTTGACTGGTATAAATATTACTATAGTTAATCCATGAAAGAAAATTCTATGACTTCCACTGACACTGAGTTTAGATGGACGCTAGAAATCCGTTCGCGGAGCGAATGGTGTGACATCAATCTTTCAGAGCTTTGGCGTTACCGTGATTTAATCGTTCTTTTCGTCAAACGAGATTTTGTCGCGTTCTATAAGCAGACCATTCTTGGGCCGGTCTGGTTTCTTATACAGCCACTCTTAACAACAGTAATGTTTACCATCATTTTCAGCAATATTGCACATATCCCAACGGATGGACTTCCTCCGTTTCTCTTTTATATGTCAGGTACGGTTGGTTGGACATATTTTGCCAGCTGCATGACCCAGACTTCGACTACTTTTATCACAAATGCGCCCATTTTTGGCAAGGTTTATTTTCCACGCCTAGCCGTACCGATCTCCGTTGTGGTTACAAATCTTCTCACATTTACAATCCAGTTTATATTGTTTCTTGCATTTCTTGGGTTTTTTTATCTTAATGGGTTCAATGTTAGACCGAATGCCTGGGTACTTCTGGTTCCATTCTTACTTATCCAGATGGCAGCACTCGGGCTCGGGATGGGGATCTTGATCTCCAGCTTGACGACAAAGTATCGTGACTTGACGCTGGCATTGACATTCTGTGTTCAGCTCTGGATGTATGCGACGCCAGTAGTCTACCCTTTGTCGCAGATCCCCGCAAAATGGCAATGGTTGTTCGCGCTCAACCCAATGACAGCGATCATAGAAACGTTCCGCTATGCATTTTTAGGATCTGGGGCAATCCAGTTCTGGATGTTGGGCGTCAGTATCATGATGACGGTCTTCGTTTTGTTCCTTGGAGTCGTAATGTTCAGCCGTGTTGAAAAGACATTCATGGATACGATTTAAGCAGGAGAATATGCGATGAGTGATATCGTGCTGCGTATTGAGCATCTCTGGAAGGAATATCGTCTTGGTAAGATCGGCCATGGTACACTCTATAGGGATCTGCAAAGTGGGTGGGCACGGTATTGGGGAAAAGAGGATCCTAATACAAAAATTGGCTCGAGTTACCAAAGCTCGGTGAATCGTATTGATGACCGATTCTGGGCATTGCAGGATCTCTCTTTTGATGTTCGGCAGGGTGATGTTGTTGGCATCATTGGCCGCAACGGTGCCGGCAAATCAACCCTGCTTAAGATCATTTCAAGGGTAACTGCACCCACACGGGGCAGCGTGAAGATCAAGGGAAGAGTTGCTAGCCTTCTCGAGGTCGGGACCGGATTTCACCCGGAACTTTCTGGCAGGGAGAATATCTTCCTGAATGGCGCAATTCTCGGAATGAATAAGAGGGAGACTGAACAAAAATTCGATGAAATCATCCAGTTTGCTGAGATTGAAAAATTCATAGATACGCCGGTGAAACGGTATTCGAGCGGTATGTATGTCCGGCTTGCGTTTGCAGTAGCAGCACATCTGGATCCCGAGATCCTGATTGTTGACGAGGTTCTTGCGGTTGGTGATACTGGATTCCAGAAGAAGTGTCTGGGGAAGATGAGTGAAGTCTCTAAAGGCGGACGGACGGTTCTTTTCGTCAGTCATAATATGGGTGCGATAGCAAAACTGTGTTCACGTTGTCTTGTCCTCGAATCAGGGAGAATTGACTATGTCGGGGATGCTGCGTCAAGCATCGAACATTATCTTTCTAATTCGATAGCATTTTCCAATACCTCGCTGAAAGAGAGAAAAGATCGAAGGGGAAACGGGCGGATCCAGTATACTGCGATCTCATTAGAAAACCTTTCGGGTAGACCTGTGAGTTCATTGGTAACTGGTATGGGATGTGCATTTCGAATGAGGTATTCAACAAATGAGGGTAATATTAAGAATGTAGTTTTCATCGTAAGGATTTTACACCGTGGGGAGATAATCACGATTTTAAACAACCGTTCTACAGGACAATTCTATGATCTGAAACAACAGGATGGTGAGATCACATGTATAATAAAAAAACTCCCCCTATATCCTGGTGACTATACGGTAACATGTGCGATAAAAATCGGGAATGATGAAGTGGACACGATACCTGATGCTATTAGTTTTACTGTTGATAACGGGGATTTCTATGGTTCGGGAAACCTGCCAGGTAGGTGTCTGTTCGTAATGGATCATCACTGGGTGCTGGATTGAATAACGGAGGTATGATGGTAAAAAATCTCATTAGTAAAACAACGGTGAAGAACATTTTCTCATCAATTAAAAAATCCATTAACCGTTACCGATATTCAACCGCTGAATGGCACCAAAAGCGGATAGATATAGCAAAAAAACACTATGAAAGCGGTCACTTTAATTCATATTGGGACAGAGAAATCCAAACATGGCACAAGGTGAAATCTCACCCAGAAAAGCTCCGTTTGATACTGGGTGTTGGCAGGAGTGGGACAACATGGATTGTTAATACTCTTGCTCAGACAAAAACTCCAATCTGTTGCTATGAAGAACCATTATATGCAATAAATCCACCTTTGGTACTCTCCCGGTATTATGATTATACTGCAATAGGGTATTCAAGAGAGAGTAATGGTGATTTGGAGCGACTTCTCTATGCCTATCAAATATTGTGTTCAGATTGCGAATCAATTTTTTTTGAGGATATGAAAAAGAAAAAAACACTTCGTAATGACAATAATTGCAAGTATTATTTAATTAAAGAAGTACATGCGTTAATGGCTACGGAATTTTTAGTTAAGAACCTTTCTTGCCCAGTACTACTGATACAACGGGAGATTATTACCCTTATCGACAGTATCATGGATCATACAGGTATTGAACTTAATTATTTCCGTTCTGAGTTTGAATCCTTACAAGAAACGAAATTTCTAGAGGATTTTTTTCCCCATAAAATGGAGATAATTGTTGATATTATCGGAGAAATTGAACAGGAGACCGATGCGAGGAAAAAAAGTATTTATATGAAGGCTCTTGTTGCCTATCTATTCCAAGAAATGTTTGAAATAATTAATATAAAATATGGTAATGTTATGCTGGTCAAATATGATGATCTCATTAAGGATCGAGATGAGTATTTCTCAAAGATCTCAAAATTTTTTAAATTCGAATACCAAGAAAACAGTTTCAATTTAAAAACAGCCCGTCAACATATAATTAGGTCGGAAGAAGAACTAGTGTCTAGACGATATAAATTTTTAAACTCAGATGAGATAGAGGAGCTTAAAAAATTGTTCTTACGATTATCATAATGGATTCTTAGCTAATATGTATGGATAGTATCATCGAATGGTGAGATTCGATTAAAAAATATCTCCCTACTTCGCGGAATATCCCATGAGATCCCATACTCTACAAGATCTAAATCAGGTAGTGATTTGGAATTTTTTTAACTCTGATTAATAGAATGATAGATAAGTCGATTTTCTGTCCTATCTTAATGAAAGATTAGTAGTACCTTTCGTTCCACTTTATTGAAATCGATAATCAGATATATGAAAATTAAGTATTGAAGGATCTTTTGAACGGGAAATCGTAGCCGGACATCCAATCCTTACAGAAGTTGGATGCAAGATTATTCGTGCCGTTAAACCCCACATCATGCAACAATACCCCCCATAATAATCAGTTTATTGCCAGCATATCAGATCTCTGGATCGGAAATCTGAAGATGATATAGGTACTTAATTCTCATAGAAACTAGGAGATTTATATAATGGAGGGATTCACCTTATGGTTCACCGGGTGGTCAGGAGCAGGAAAGACAACTCTTGCTATAGCAGTTGAGTCTGCCCTGAAAGATTATGGCGTCCAGTATGTCCAGAGGCTTGATGGGGACATCGTCCGGCAGGATCTCACACGTGATCTTGGTTTTTCCAAGGAAGACCGTGATGAAAATATTCGAAGGGTTACATTTGTTGCAGAACTGCTAAGTAAGAATGGTGTTGCAACCCTAGTGTCCTTTATCTCTCCATATCGTGAAGCACGTGCAATAGCCCGCTCCCGGTGTCATAATTTTATTGAAATTTATATGAGATGCAGCCCGGAAATCCTTAAGGAACGGGATGTCAAAGGACTTTATAATAAAGCGCAGAATCAGCAGATCAAAAACCTCACCGGTATTGATGACCCCTATGAGAAGCCAGTAAACCCTGAGCTGATTATTGACTCTGGAAAAATTTCCATCGAAGACGCAAGAGATATCGTTCTTGCTGCACTTGTTGAAAGAAACCTGATATGTCTTAGGTCTCAATGAGCAGAATACGCAAATCCTGTAATCAATTTTAAAATAAGTAAAATACTCGGGAAACAAAGCTATGATCTGAATTTGACATTTGACATTCTGACAGTTGGATATTTACATACTGAATGGAGTATTGAATTGCATGCTCAATGGAGAACGGTATACATTATCAACAATCCAGGCTCTAGAAGCAGAGAGTATCCATATCATTCGTGAAGTCGCTGCTGAATTTGAAAATCCGGTTATGCTCTATTCGGTTGGCAAAGATTCGTCTGTTATGGCCCATCTTGCAATTAAGGCGTTTTATCCGGAAAAAGTGCCGTTTCCTTTCCTGCATGTTGATACGGGATATAAATTCCCTGAAATGTATCGGTTCCGTGATGAATTCATCCGGAAGAATAATCTCCGTCTTGTCGTCTACCGGAATGATGAAGCATACAATGCCGGTATGAATCCTCTTGACTATGACACAATCAGGTGTTGTGCTGAACTAAAAACGAAAGCGCTCCTAGATGCGCTTGCGAAGGGGGGGTATGATGCAGCTTTTGGCGGCTCGCGTCGTGATGAAGAGAAATCCCGGGCAAAGGAAAGAATTTTCTCATTTCGGAACCGGTTCGGACAGTGGAATCCAAAGGATCAGCGCCCGGAACTCTGGAATCTCTATAACGGGAAAATTAACAAGGGAGAGTCTATCCGTGTCTTCCCGCTCTCGAACTGGACAGAGCTTGATATCTGGACCTATATCCACCACGAAAACATCCCGGTTGTCCCGCTTTATTTTGCAAAGAAACGGCGAATAATTATGCGGGGCGGGCAGATCATTCCGGTCTATCCCGATACACTTGTGCGGGATGGTGAGGATGTATTGGAGTGTGTCTGCCGGTTCAGGACCCTTGGATGCCATTACTGTACCGGTGCGGTGATGTCATCTGCTGTTACCCTGCCGGAAATTATTGAGGAAATGATGGCAGTCCGGCACTCGGAGCGGATAACGCGTGTTATCGATCACGACCAGGAGAGTTCCATGGAGCAGAAGAAACGGGAGGGGTATTTCTGACAACCCTGGAAGCACTCCTTGAGCGCAACGAGAAAAACGATCTTCTCCGTTTTGCAACGGCGGGGAGTGTCGATGACGGAAAATCCACTCTCATCGGCCGCCTTCTCTACGACTCCAAATCCGTTTTTGAGGACCAGCTCGAGGCGATTAAAAAATACTCGTCTACTAACCGTGAAGTGGCGATTGATTTCTCCTTATTTACTGACGGGCTTAAAACGGAACGCGAACAGGGCATCACCATCGATGTCGCTTACCGGTATTTCTCTACACCCAAACGCAGGTTCATTATTGCAGATACGCCCGGGCATGAACAATATACAAGAAACATGGCAACCGGATGTTCGACATCATCCCTTGCCCTGATCCTCATCGATTCAACAAAAGGGGTTGTGACTCAGACAAAACGGCATTCTTTCATCTCATCGCTTCTTGGCATCAAACATTTCATCGTTGCTATCAACAAGATGGACCTTGTCGGCTATTCGGAAGAGGTCTTTAACCGGATTACAGATGACTTCAGGGCGTTCTCTGACAAGTTACCGATAGAGTCCATCCAGTTCATCCCTATCAGCGCTCTTAAAGGGGATAATGTTATTACCCGAGACGGGACAATGCCTTGGTACCAGGGGCCGTCCCTTCTGGACTATCTGGAAACGGTAAATATCTCGACATGGCGTAACCTGATTGATTTCCGGTTCCCGGTCCAGTACGTCAACTGGGGTGGTAAGGGAAGCGGGATGCGGGGTTATTGCGGGACGGTCGCGTCCGGGATCATCCGGCCTGGTGAAAGTATCATCGTCATGCCCTCGGGAAAAGAGAGCCGGGTGAAAAAGATTCTCACCTTCGAAGGTGAGCAGGCATACGCCTACGCACCGCAAGACGTTACCTTATTTCTTGAAGATGATATCGACATCAGCAGGGGGGACATGATTGTTCGGAAGAAGAACATCCCGCTCATCACTGGAAATATTGAGGCAAATGTTGTGTGGATGGATCAACAACCTCTTGAAAAGAAAAAGACCTATCTTATCAAACATACCACCCACACCGTAAAAGGAGTCATCCGGACGATCGATTACCGTTTTGATCCGGAAGATCTACACCGTAAATCCGCAGAAACCCTGAATCTGAATGAGGTAGGCAGAGTTACGTTAAATTTGAGAAATCCCATTTACGCCGATACATATGCGCACAACCGCCAGACGGGATGTTTCATCATCATCGACCCGGTAAGTAATCTGACAGTGGGTGCCGGGATGATAACGAGGCGCCAGTGCCGTGATGACAGCTCGGCAGTGGATCTTCCGGAAAGTGCGTGCACATATTGGTTTGTTGGCAGATCCGAAGCGGCCAATGAAATGCGTGACCGGAAAATGGAATTGGGTGAGGCGTGTATCTACCTTGACGATAATCTGCTGGAAAGCGGGATATGCAGTGATCTGCCCCTGCCGGATCAGAATGCTGCGTGGCTTGTTCGTGTTGCACATGTATGCAGGGCCGCAAATGCGTCCGGCGTTTATGTGATTATTGCATCTGCAGTTCAACCCGATGATGCCGTACGGAATATTATTGGAAAAAGAAATCTAAATCTTGTTGAATGAGCAAAGACATGGTATGATTTGTAAGAATGTCGTGGGTTTAATAAAAAATTTTCAGTCTGGATCTCCACTTTAAAAACGAATTGATGCATTACAATCGCTAGTGTTATTCCGTAATGCCGGACGGATGAAAGTTGACGTAAATCCGTTTAAAAAACACGTTATTCAATACTCTCATCCGTATTTGAGACCGTCTGAACTTTCCTGATATATACCGTACCATCTTTCAAGGCAATCCAGCGCAGGGTATCTCCCTGTTTCAGATCGAGAAATTTGAATATTTTTGAGGGGACTGTCGTGCGGTGACGATAGGACCGTACAGTAACAGCAGTATCTTCAATATAAATAATATCATCCGAGATGAGATCCTTCATAATCTCCCTCCTCAAGAGGTCATACGTGATAGTATTCGTATGCCTTCGGGTTATTTCATATTTTTGCCAGACATAATCCGGCGTGTTGCAGTACAGCCAATACTAAGAGGAATCTTGGAATCAAAGCCTAGCAATTACCAATATATTTTGGTAATCTACCAATACATTTTAAATTGCATAAATCCAACAGATATCTGGTAAATATGAAACGGATTATTGGTGGCATTGGCATTTCACTCCTGATCGCTGCACTGATGGTTTCTGGCTGCATATCGTCATCTTCTGGTCCTGCATCCACGACATCATCGGATACCGGTGGAACGATCACCATCTCGGGTGCATTTGCGCTCTACCCGATGATGCAGAAATGGGCCGAAGAGTACAACAAGATTCACCCGGATGTCAAAATCGAGATCTCAGCCGGTGGTGCAGGAAAAGGAATGATGGATGCCCTTTCCGGCATGGTCGACCTCGGCATGGTCTCCCGGGAAATATCTCCAGATGAGCAGACCCAGGGAGCAGTCTATGTTGCCGTCACCAAGGACGCCGTTATCCCGACAATAAGTTCAAAGAACCCGGTGCTCTCCGATCTCCAGTCGAAAGGTGTCAAGCAGTCTGTTTTCAAACAGATGTTCATCAACGAATCCGTTAAAACATGGGGGGACGTCGTCGGTCGCCCGGATGTTACGGATAAGATCAACCTCTACACCCGGTCAGATGCCTGCGGAGCTGCGGACGTCTGGGCAAAATATCTCGGAGGAAAACAGGAAGACTTAAAGGGTATCGGTATCTTTGGTGACCCGGGGCTTGCAGATGCAGTCAAGTCAGACAATCTTGGTATCGGGTTCAATAACATAGGATTTGCCTATGATGCAAACACCGGCAAAACCCTTGACGGCCTTGCAATTGTCCCGCTCGACCAGAATGAGAACAGGAAGGTTGACCCCGAAGAACAGGTATACGGGACACGCCAGGAGATCGTTACTGCCATCAACACAGGGAAATACCCGTCACCCCCGGCCCGTGAGCTGAACATTGTGACAAAAGACAAATTTTCCGGTGCTACCAAGGAGTTCGTAAAGTGGATCTTAACCGACGGCCAGCTGTACGTTGAAGAGACCGGTTACATTGCCCTTCCCAAGGAAAGGATCCAGGAACAGCTCGTCAAGCTTGACGGGAATTAACTATATCATTGTATTATTTTTCCTTTCAACATTGATCAGTACCATGATAACCGGTGATATGCTTTGATACAAAATTTCAGGGACCGGGTTATCAGCAGTGTCCTCTTAATCCCAACATTGTTTTCCGGTATCGTGCTTGTTGCCATGGTACTGGTGCTCTTCCAGAAATCGGGAAAGATCCTCGCCATACAGCCCCTGTCGGAGCTTCTCCTTTCCTCATCATGGCAACCGATCGCGGGAAATTTCGGGTTTTTACCGTTCATTATGGGAACAATCTGGGTTACCGGTCTAGCAATGCTCGCGGCAATTCCCATATCCCTCTTAAGTGCAGTCTACCTTTCTGAGTATGCGCATGTAAGGGTCAGGGAGATCATCCAGCCGGTCATTGACCTTCTTGCCGGCATCCCCTCGGTGGTATACGGGCTCTTTGGGATCCTCCTTATCGTGCCCCTTATCAAGAATTATATTGCACCGGCATTTGGCATCACGACCTCGGGATACTGTGTCCTTACCGGGGGACTTGTCCTTGCCATAATGGTATTACCCATCCTCATCTCCATCACGTTTGAGGTGCTCCGGACAGTCCCGGTTGAGATGCGGGAAGCATCACTGGGACTCGGGGCTACCCGGTGGGAAACCGTCAAGTACGTTGTCTTAAAACGTGCATTCCCCGGGATAATTGCAGTAATTATCCTCGGGTTCAGCCGGGCGTTCGGGGAGACCATGGCAGTCCTGATGGTGGTCGGAAATGTTGCAAAATTGCCAAACTCTGTCTTTGACCCGGCGTATCCGATCCCTGCCCTTATTGCGAATAACTATGGCGAGATGATGTCGATTCCGCTCTATGACTCTGCACTGATGTTTGCTGCGCTCCTCCTGCTCATTGTGGTTGTCGCGTTCAACATTGCTGCAAAATATGTTCTCATGAAACTCTCGGTGATGACATGATGGGCCGCAGGCAAACTGAAGAGTGGGTATTCAAGGGCCTGATGTACCTCTCGCTGGCAGTTGTCCTTGGCAGCCTTTTTGCCGTCTTTGCAATTGTTATCATCAAGGGAATGTTTGCCCTGAATATCGCCATGGTGACTCAGACGCCGCATGGGGGATACTATCTGGGGAAGGAAGGAGGTGTCCTCAATGCAATCATCGGCTCAATCTACCTTTCGGTTGGCGCGATAATCATTGCATTGATTATCAGTATCCCGACCGCGTGGTACCTCCAAAAGTTCAGCCGCACCTCAAAATATGCTGCAGGCATCAGGATGATGCTGGACATTGCTTCGGGTATCCCCTCCCTGCTCTATGGCGCATTCATCTTCCTGATCATGATCATGTTCCAAGCCCGCGCCTCGCTGCTCTGGGGAATTATCACGGTCGGGATTTTCATTGCTCCCCTCCTGACACGCGCCGTCGATGAGGTCATGCAGATGGTACCTGCAAAGATCAAGGAGGCCTCGTATTCTCTCGGTGCAACCAAGTGGGAGACTATATTCCGGGTCGTGACAATGCAGGCATTTCCCGGACTTATCACCGCGGTCCTCGTTGCATTCGGGCGCGGAATCGGGGATGCAGCCTCAGTATTGTTTACTGCCGGGTACACGGATTCAATCCCGACATCCTTAAACGATCCGGTAGCGACCCTGCCGCTGGCGATCTTTTTCCAGCTGGGGACACCGTTCCCGGCGGTACAGGACCGTGCCTATGCCTGCGGTATTATTCTGCTTGTCATCGTATTGATCATCAGTATCGGATCACGATACCTGTCGAAAAAATATTCCAAATACTGCATCAAATAGGGTTTAGGACATGACTGCCACTGGAATTACTGTTAACAATCTGAAACTTTCCATAGACAACCGCGAGATACTGAAAAATATCTCGGTGGAGATCCCGAAGAACAAGATCACGGTGATCATCGGGCCATCCGGTTGCGGGAAATCAACACTCCTGCGAAGCATGAACCGGATGATCGACCTTGTTGAATACGTGAAAAGTGACGGGGAGATCATCATTGATGGAAAAAATGTCCTTGATTCAGCGATCAACCTTTCTGATCTCCGGAAAAATGTCGGGATGATTGCCCAAGCCCCGAACCCCCTGCCGATGTCGATCTATGACAATGTAGTGTACGGTTTAAGGATCCACGGGACGACTGATCATAAAATTCTGGGCCGGCAGGCAGAGATGTGCTTGAAAAGTGTCGGGCTCTGGAACGAGGTCAATGACCGGTTGAAAGATCCTGCATCAGCCTTATCCCTCGGGCAGCAGCAGCGGTTGTGTCTTGCCCGAGCCCTCGCGGTCGAGCCGGAGATCCTTCTCTGTGATGAGACCACGTCAGCACTCGATCCGATCTCGGCAAAGCATATCGAGAACGAGCTTACTCAGCTCAAGAACGATTACACCATTGTATTTGTCACACATGTTCTGAGGCAGGCAAAACGGCTCGCGGATTATGTGATCTTTTTGTATCTGGGGGAGCTCGTCGAGTGTGGGCCGGCAGATGAGGTATTCAATAATCCACAGGATCCGCGGACAAAAGCGTATCTGGAAGGTGTTTTCGGATAAACCATACGAAAACCTCCTAAACCACCTGCGTTGCTATTATATTGAATGAAATAATTAAAGTTTTTTCATAGATGCATCTTCAGAAAGTTCAACCCGGAATGGATTTCAATAGTTTTCAACTAATAACTGAACTGGTTTTTTCATAGCTACGAGAGAGTATCATGAGCAATCTAGAAAATCATCATTTCATTAATTCTGTTTTAGATGAGAGTTGGATTTCCTTTGTTTAACTGTGTTTGTAGCAATAAATTTATTCTTGCGTTTTCAAATACTATCAGAATTAATTTCCAATTTAACGACATTACTATTATAATATTGTCACAAAATAATTAAAGAAAGGGAAAAAGGGAATGTGATGGCCGTTTTTTCTTTGCGATTTTTTAAACGAAAAAATAAAAAGAATTGGGGAAAAAACTGTATAATCGATCATACTGTTGAAATTTTAAACCCGGAACGAGTTTTCATTGGAGATAATGTACAACTTAGAAGTGGTGTAATTCTACAACCAAGAACGAATACAATTAGTATTGGTGATAATTCTGGGATAAGTCCATATGTTTGTATATATGGAAAAGTGGTCATTGGAAAATATGCAATGATTGGACCCCATGTTATGATAGCGGGAGGAAACCATGTTTTCAATAAAACCGATGTACCTATGATTTTACAGAAGAAATCTCAAAATTTGGGGATACTAATTGAAGATGATGTTTGGATTGGAGCAAATGCAGTGATTATGGATGGCGTGACAATTGGATCAGGTGCTATTGTTGGTGCAGGATCTGTAGTAACAAAAGATGTTGAACCTTATGATGTTGTAGTTGGGAATCCTGCAAAAAAAATTAAAAATCGAAAAGACAACGGAGCGGAATGATTATTGTATGGATCTCCATGAACAATTATTCTATGATTATCAAACAAAAGCACGGGGTCTGCTGACAGAATCCACACTTCGCCAACATTTTGAAAAACATTTTTCGTATTATGATTTATTGCTTTCTGAATATTTACCGAAGCAGAAAGATGCCACGATTCTTGATATTCCATGTGGATTTGGGAATTCTCTATATTATTTAAAATTAAAAGGGTATTCAAATATCACAGGGTATGATCTCGATGAGAAGCAGGTATCTTTAGCTCGTCTCCTGGACCTCCCTGCACATCAGGGAAATGCATGTGATATATTAAAAAAGGAGGCCTCTGTAGATATGATTTTATCAATAGATTTCCTTGAGCATATTTCCAAAGATCAGGCATGTCGCTTTTTAATGGATTGCTACCGTATTTTAAATACCGGGGGTGTTCTAATAATCCGCGTTCCTTCTGCCGATGGACCATTCGGGACAGGACATGCATGGAATGACATCACTCATAAATGGTACCTGACATCCAATGCTTGGAAACGGGGCGTACTTAGAATGATAGGATTTAAGGAAGAAAATATCATGATCAAGCAGGACCTCGTAATTCCATCAAAATGCCTTAAAAAAATCAAGTACAAATTTGCTGAGAAAGTATTCCATATATGGTGTGACTGGATGGGCATTGCACCCCCAAAAATCATGTCACGATCAATGTGGGTCATATGTAGGAAGTGATTGTTGTGGATTTTTTCAAAGAAAAATTGCTACAATATATTAGAGTATTAAATTTTTATGATGCAACTGGATTCTCATATTCTCAATCCGGAGAAGACCTCATTATTTACCGGACGTTAAGACGGATGGGTATAGAAAATCCCTCGTATCTTGATGTGGGTGCTGCTGATCCAAAATCCCTTAACAACACATACCTGCTCTATAAAAATGGATGTTCTGGAGTATTAGTTGAGCCAAACCCGTATTTTGTTCAACAAATAAAAAAAATTCGCCCCCACGATAGAGTATTTCAAGGTGGTGTGGGCCCTGTTACGCAAGAAGAGCAACCGTATTATATACTATCAAATCCTTTTTTTAATACATTTGATAAGGATACTATCGAAAAAATCACATGCAATTCAACCATTGAAATAATCAAGGAAATTTCCGTACCAATTATTGGTATAAATGATTTAATTTCAAAATTCTTCAATCATCCTCCAAATTTTTTTTCATTAGATGTCGAAGGTGTGGATTTAAAAGTCATGAAAGCGTTCGATTTTCATTCATATGCTCCGGAAATCATCTGTGTCGAATCAATTTCTCATCCATATACCCACGATACTGAAGAAAAAGTAAATGATATCTGTGAACTGATGGAAAAAAATGGCTACATGATGTTTGCAGATACCTATATTAATTCCATATTTGTTCTTCGGGAAAAATGGGAAAATCGAGTTAAACAATGAAAATTGCTTATATCTTCACTGGAGGACGCGGGACTCGACTTAAAGAAATTGATATGGGACGATCCAAACCCCGTGAATTTTTTTTTGGTTTGACAGAATTACGATTATATGGTCATCATGTTGATATGTTTGAACTCAATGATTTTTTCCCAGATACCCCCTCGAGAAAATTCCAAATCCTTGAAAAAGTTAATAACTATAATAATTCGATAACCGCTGTGTCGTCATGCAGTCATTTATTATCCCCCGATAAAATAAAAAAATTGAATTCATATGACCTAATAATCGCCGGCAACGAGTATATTGCATTTGGGTTGAATTACCACCGAAAACAGCGGAATTTTGATACTCCTGTAATTTTTTTTGTAATGGGAATGTTAAGTAAAGTCCAAATGATACGAGAAAAAAATGAATCGTCAATACGTTTTTTGCTATATCAATATTATGCAAAAAAACTCTACCGAGATTTATTGGATGGGTCAGTAAAAGCTATTTTTTTAGGAGTTGGAGAACAAAAACTGGCTTTTGCGTTATTCCCAGAATATTCCCACAAATTTGAATATCTTCCCTTTGCTGTAGATACAGAATTCTGGATCCCGTCACCTACTCTTGATGAACAGGCTGCGAATATTTTTTTTATGGGAAATGATCAACAAAGGAATTTCAAATTATTATTGGATATTGCAAGATCAACTCCTGACATAAATTATCTATTTCTCTCTACGGGATTCGATAATACGCAATTACCGGAAAATGTAATCCTGAAACGATCAGACTGGAAAAAAGAAGTCTTTTCCGATGAAGAAATCCGGGAAATGATACAAAAGTCTATTGCTGTGATTCTCCCCTTGCATGAAACCTACCAACCATCTGGACAGAGTGTCTGTCAACAATCGATGTCCTGTGGAAAATGCGTGTTAATTTCTCAAACAAAGGGATTTTGGTCGCCGGAAATTTTAAAGAACCGCGAACACTTAATTCTCGTTGAGTACCAAGAACCCGCTGAATGGATACATCAGATTAATAACGTCATTTCCAATAATGGTATCAGGAAAAAAATTGGTATTACTGGAAGAAACATTATGATAAGTGATTTCTCTGTAGAGTGCCAAGGAAAAAAACTGAACGACATAATAATCAATTTATAATAAAAATTTTAAACAAAATGTGTGTGGATCAACAATTATAAAATTCAATCCCACTTTGTTTAAAAAGATGAAAAACAGGACGTACAATTATGAATACAAGTGAAAAAAGCATTACCAAATCAGATATCATCCGTCTAATCGATACTATAAAATGGGATCAGCAAAACCTTATAGATGACTATTACACTCAAAAAATTACTGGAAGCACTTTATCAAAAGAAACTCTTTCATTTTTAAAATTATTTCTCGATGAATTTCAACCAAAAAATATCGTTGAATTTGGCTGTGGGCTCTCGACATCACTGATCAGCGATTCCATTCATACTCGGAATGACTGCAGGTTTTATTCTATAGATAACATTGAAAAATTTATCAGATCTGCCTGTTCATCCTTGAAATATCCAGAAAAGGTTCATTTTATTCATGCTCCCATAGAAATATCATGGATAAATTATTGCCCGTTTGTCTCGTATTCAAAAAGATTTCTTGATGACATAAAAGAAATAAATTCAGTTGATCTTTTAGTTATTGACGGACCCTATGGAAAAATCTTCTGGAGAGATGCACCCCTGTTTCTTACTGTCCAGAAACTAAAGAAAAACGCGGTTATTTTATTGGATGACTCTCATAGACCCCGAGAGCAAGAAACAATTCATCTCTGGAAAAGTGTATTTGGTGATTCATTCGAAATAATTGAAGTTCCAGAATTTCATAAAGGCTTATCAATATTATTAATTACAAAATCTTTACCCCCACTCTCCTTCAGCAATAGATTTAGGCTTTTTAAAATAATTGATTCTTTTTCATGCTTTTGGAAGAATCGCAAGTATATGGAAACCATAAAAGTTTTACAATTGGAGTAATGATATTTCATACTATGGAGGACAATCTCTCAAAAAAAAAATGAATATTTTGTTTATTACAGAAGCACGACAAGATCAGATTCGTTTCTATATCGATATGCTTGAGGGCCTCAATAATTTTGAAAATGTTCAATTCGATACAAATCAAACATGTTTTGAAAAATATGATGTCATTCTTCTGATGTATAGTGATTGCAAAAAGTATCTTGAAAAAATTAGAAAAATGGCTCCGTTATGTAAAATTGGGATCGTAGATCCTCGAGTCGCTGAGGGTAGTATATTAAAAGGGGATTTTATCGTTGCTCAGGGAATTGAAGAAGAAAACTGGTTTTCTGATTATTATTTTGATATTTTCAGGTATGATTTTCACCCGATCAATCAATGTACTCTGAAAAAACACTGCGACAATAACAAAATTATCCTTGGAACGCACGGAAACAAGATTCACCTTCATACTATGTACCCATATCTTAGCAGGGCGATTGAAGCACTAGGGCAGGATTTTGATGTTGAGTTCAGGGCGTATTATAACATTAAGGAGTATGGGCAAGTAGATTTTGATCTATTTCCATCAGGGAATGTGGTTTTTAAAGAAATTCAGTGGTCATGGGATATTTATCAGAACAGTTTACCCGAAGTTGATATCGGAGTCGTGCCAAATCTGATCCCAATTAAGGATCTGAACAAAGCAAAAAGAACAATTGAATGTTATCCCGCTTTTTTTAATGAGCATTTAACTGATAACCTAGTCCGCTACAAAGGGACGAGTAATATTGGAAGGCTCTATCCGTTTGCACAACTAGGAATTCCTGTTGTGGCAGATCTTTACCCATCATCCTGTAATGCAATTGAACCGGGTGTCACTGGATTTTTTGGGGGAAGCACTGGCATGTGGTATCGCGCTCTTTACAAACTTGCATCTTCGGCCGAATTGCGCCAGAGTATTGGCTGGAAGATGCAGGAACGGTATTTGGCAACCGCAACACCAAATATTTTCAATGAAAAATTCTTAGAATTTCTCCTGAATATCTGTTCGAGATCCCCCACTCCAATCCCTTGTGACTTTATTGAGACATCAGAACGGTTAAATGACCATACCTTCATCAAGAAATATTCCCAAATATCTAGAAAAAATGTAATCTCGAATCATTTATCCGTTATACCCTCTGCTATAAAAAAAATCTTTTTCCCTATGAAAAAATGAGAATAATGTGAAATGAATGGTATGTAAATATGAGAACAATATTGGGAATTCGCCATGGGCATGATGCTGCGGCAAGCCTTGTTATTGATGGGCAGATTGTTGCAGATATTGCAGAAGAACGGTTGACGCGAAAAAAAAATGACGGTTCGTTTCCGGAAAATGCAATACGGTTTTGTCTGGATAATGCAGGGATTACCTCTTATGATCTGGATGCCGTAGCTATCCCTACTACTACTGTTTCTCCAACAATCAGAACGTTTTTCCCGGGATGTGTTGTTGGAAATAAAAAGAACCTCTCAATAAAAGCAAAGATAAGAAATAAACTACTCCATACTCATCCGCACGAGGAAGAAAAGATTACTCTTCCTGTCTATTATGAGACATTCCCTGTCCGCAAGGATTGTCTGATAATTCCAGTCCATCACCATCTGGCTCACGCTTCGAGTGCATATTACACCTCGGGACTCTCTGACCAGAAAAGCCTGGTTGTCGTCATGGACGGGATTGGAGATGGTTGGTCGACATCAATCTGGAAGGGGGAGCAGAATAATCTGGTGCTTCTTAAAAACTATGATGGTGCATCATCTCTTGCTTGGTTTTATGCCGCAGCAACAGAAGCCTTGGGATGGAGGCACGGGAGTGATGAATGGAAGACGATGGGGCTTGCTCCGTATGGCAATCCGAATCCCGGCGCATTGGATGGGTACTATCCGGAATTCAAGAACGGAGTGTTGACTAAAAAACATGATTTTGGTGAACCTTGGCGTTTTCCGGATCATGGATGTAACCATTATCATCTGGATGATGCTAAAAGGTTAAAAGAAAAGGTTCAGGAATTAGGCAGGGAGAATTTTGCAGCCGAAGTGCAGAGGGTTGTTGAAGAGCAGGCGGAAGAACTCATTTATCCTTGGCTGGAAAAAGAAAGTACCCGCAATCTCTGTTGTGCCGGCGGTTTTTTCCTTAATGTGAAGTTCAACCAGAAAGTCTGGTACTCCGGCAATGTGGATTACCAGTGGACATTTCCCAACCCGGGAGATCCCGGATTACCTGCCGGAGTAGCACTATACGTATATTACCAAAATAATCGCCATATCCCATCAAAAAAACTTCCTGATCTGTACCTTGGACCGCAGTATAACAATCCGGAAATCCGGAAAATCCTGGATGAGAGAAAGATCAGTTATTCGTATCATGACGATATAGAACAGAAGACTGCGCAATTACTGGCGGATAATAAGATCGTGGCATGGTTCCAGGGAAGAATGGAATCGGGACCCCGTGCGCTGGGGAACCGCTCAATCCTTATGAGCCCATTAAGAGCTGAAAATAAAGATATTATAAACGCATGCGTAAAATACCGTGAAGCCTTCCGCCCATTCACCCCCTCACTAATATATGAAAAAGCCGAAGATTATCTCGTCAATGCACGGGAGGAATTCTTCATGGTTACATCCTTTATCGCTAGGAATGAAGTAAAAAACCGGATCCCGGCAGTAATACACGTTGATGGTACGAGCAGACCCCAGATGGTTCAAAAGAATACAAATCCAAGGTATTATGATCTGATATCCAGATTCGGAAATATCACTGGTGAATATGTCCTTCTTAATACGTCGTTTAATGTCAAGGGTGAGCCGATTATCTGCAATCCTCGTGAGGCAATAAAATGCTTCTACGATACAGGCCTTGATGCACTTGTGCTTGGTAATTATCTCATCCGTAAAACGGAGTAATTCAATGGAATATGATGAAGCATTTGATTGGATCAGCGATATCAAGCAACGAGTTCCTTTTTTTATCGAAAACCTCCGGGGAAAGACAACAAGGGGTTTTTTTCATTACACCCTTTCCGGGGATTTTCGTAATACAGAGGATTGGGGCGTTTTCAACAGTGTGTGTGGAGCAAGGATTCTATATATCCTGAATGCATTGTCAGAACGTGATCGCAACCAAATCGCGGAGTTCATTCTCTCGTTCGAACATAGCGATGGGACCATTATCGATCCATTTTTCCTCGAAAAGTACCGGATCTGTCAAGTGAGAGAAGTATTCACATCATTGAACATCAATAGATTTTCTAGCAGCAAGAATGAAGTCATCAGAGCTACTACCCGGAGCGCATATTCGGGTTTGTTTTATCTGAATCACATACCAAAAAAGAATTATCCTGTCCCTCAATCCAAAAGCGAAGTTGAGAAATTTATCCATAAACTGAATTGGAATGAACCCTGGGGTGCCGGGAGCCATTTCTCAGCAATGATCCTGTTCCTGGTTTTCTATAAAATGCATTCGGACCAGATTAATCAACGAAGGGTCGAGGATTTGATCACTCATGCGTTTAACCTTCTGGACTCACTCTGGAATGATGGTGGGTTCTGGGGAGTCCATCCGGAAAGAATGCCAATATCGCAAAAGATTAATGGATGTATGAAAGTACTGCTCGCATATCAGTGGGCTGTCAAGCAACCAATGCATCCAGAATCCATGATCGACCTCTGTCTAGAGAATGTCATTGGGGGGGATGGTTGTAATAATCTGGATAATATCCTTGTTTTGTATGAATGCTCAAAGTACAGGCAATATCGTCACGCAGATATTGTTGCATTCTGTCTGGAAAGGTTAGATTTGTATAAAGAGCATTGGTGGGAGAACGAGGGAGGTTTCTCTTTTTTTGGAAAACATTCCATTGATCATTTGTACGGGGCGAAGATCGCCTCATCAAAACCTGAACCTGATATCCACGGTACTTGGCTTCACCTGTATGGTATCTCGATGATAGCTCATCTATGTGGGATGAATGAGCAATTTGATTTAAAGATTCCTTTGATCTAGTGAAAAATTATGGAGAAAAAATCGGTCTTATCTATTCACCACGGCACTATTATTGGGGGTGCTCCGGTAAGTCTCTTCCTCCAAGTTAAAAATATTATGAATAGTGGGGTATTTCGCTGCAGGATTGCATGTAGTAGTGAAGAGATGCGAAAATTCTTTTCTGACGATGGAATCTGCACCGTTCCTTGGCCATATCCATGTACATATTTCGGTAAAATCTTGATCCGATGGTCAAAAATTAATGATCTTCATGCTTTTTTTTTATTGGTAAAAGATATTTTAATTTTACCAGCGAGTATTTTACAACAAAGTTATAGGTTGTATAACTCTGAAGAATGGATCATTCATCTGAATTCGGCGGTTCTTGTTTCTACAGCAGTTGCTGCAAAAATTACCGGGAAAAAAATCGTCTGGCACATCAGGGAAGCAAGCTACATTCCAAAAATTATTGCAGCTTTTATTTACCATATGGCAGACGCCATTATCTGCATCAGCCCTATCGAAGCATCTCGGTTCGTGGATACCAAGAAAAAACTGCACATCATTTACAATCCAGTTGATTTTGAAAAATTCGATTGCGGAAAATATGATCGTGGAAAGATCCGTAATGAGCTGGGCATCCCGGAGAGCGCAAAGGTAATCATCAGCCTTGGAGGAGTCAATTTCCGGAAAGGGACTACTGATATTATCCGCGGATTAATGAATTATAGTGAAAAATGTTATGTCATCATCGCGGGCCCGCCACTTCAATCCCCCTGTACTGATGATTATCAGAAAGAAGTTCAGAACCTCCTCGACGCAGACGATCTCAGGTCTCGTGTATTTTTCACAGGAATAGTTGAGAATCCTGCCCCGTACGTAGCTGCATCGGATCTTCTGGTATTTATTGGAAAAACACCCCATTTTCCCCGTCCGGTCTTCGAGGCATGGGCAATGAAGAAAGCAGTTATGGTCAATGAGATGGAAGGGATCAGTAACAACATCGATAATGGAATAGATGGCATAGTCATTACTGAACCATTAGAGAAAACCATTGCGTCAGGTTTAAAACAAGTTTTTTCAGATCAAAATAATCTCCATATGATGGGTGAATTCGGATATACAAAGGCTAAAAACATGATGTCTCCGGAAAAAAGTGCAAAAAAAATGGAGAATATATTTCAAATGTTTATCATAGAAAATCAGGGCCCCTCCCATGAAATACATTGATCCAATCCATAACCGGCTTGTCTTATTCCAACAGCCAGCAACTCCAGATTTTTGGGATCACCTTTGGCATAGAAAAGATCTTCGGAAATTTGTTATTTCCTGTTTGTATGATCCGGTTTTCATTCCCTCGGTGAAACGCCACCTGCCTGTTGGAAGCACAATTTTAGAGGGAGGATGCGGACAGGGACAATTGGTTCATGCCCTCCACCATCATGGATACCGGGCGATTGGTGTAGATTACGCTGAATCTACTGTTCATAGGATCAACAAGGAGATCCCCGAACTTGACGTCAGAATTGGTGATGTTCGTTCTTTGGAATTGAAAGACGGTGAACTGGACGGTTATATATCTGCAGGAGTGATAGAACACTTCTGGGAAGGCTACGATCTGATCGTGAAAGAAATGGCACGAACATTACGCACTGGAGGTTTTCTATTTATTACATTCCCTTATTTATCTCCCTTAAGAAGACTGAAAGTAAAACTTGGTATGTATCCAACCCTGACGAAAAACGATGCTAAAATAAAAAGGGAAAAATTTTACCAGTTTGTACTGTCACCAGATCAAGTTCAGCGAGACTTAGAGAAACAAGGATTTCTGCTCGTGGAACGTAAGTCATTTGGTGGTATTAAAGGATTTAAAGATGAAGTAGACTTTGCCAAACCTTGGTTGCAGGACGTGTATGACGGAAAACGGGGAAGAAAATACTATGCACTGTTGGATCTCACCCTGCGTTTATTTGCAGGCCATATTGTGTTATTAGTTCTGAAAAAAGATCGATGATTACAGGATTTATAAACTAAAATGAGACAATAATGCGATAGAGAACGATGTGCTGTTTAAAAAATGAATGTCCCCGGAATCTTATCTTACGGATAAACACATTGGATCTTTGAATGCTGAAAAAAAAGATGTGATAATTCATGTACTGGTTTTCTAATAAATCATCATCATTTCATATAATAAACTGCGATACAGGTATGAACGCATTTAAGGCAATCGCATGGTCCCTAGGTAACAGAATTAATAATTCAATTCCTTTTTATCCTTTAAAGGAAGACGTAAAAATAAATCAATTTGTATGCAATTTTGAATCCTCCTGGCAAGAAACGAGTATTAAAGCATCCCCCTCAAGAAGGCTCTCTGATCTGTTCTGGATCAACCTACCCTGGCAGAAAATTAGGCAGGAACTAGGCACAATACATATTGTAGATGTTGGTTGTGGTGCAGGGACCTACGGCAAGAAAATTCAAAAATGGAGTAATGATCGGGTAGAATCTTACACAGGGATTGATATTACTTCTCATGAAACTTGGGACGAATATTCAAAAGAATTTGGATTCCAATTTTTTGAGTTGCCAGCGGGAAAATTTTTTCAATACATTCCGAATAAAGTGAACTTTTTTATATCACAATCAGCTCTCGAACACATTGAAGAAGACCTGTTTTTTTTTGAAGCAGTGAACACCTTTTTACGTGAAACAAAAAACCAAGCTATACAAGTTCATCTCATCCCATCTGAACAATGTATAAATTTGTATAAATATCATGGTGTTAGACAGTATTCAATTCGGACATTAGAAAATATATGCAGATTATTCGAAGATTATTCGCATTGTTCAATCTACACGTTGGGTGGAGTGTCGTGTAACCGATTGCATCGAATTTTTATTTCTGATCCATTAAGCAGAGGTCTTGGAGATTTGAGAGAAATCAAAACAGCGGAGTATGATGAATTGCTAAAACAATCAATAAAAAGTGATTTTCTCTCCCTTGAAAAATCAAAACCGAGCTTTTATGCATTAGTGATTCATTCTTACCCTGAAAAAGAGATATTTCTCTAAGGTTTTATATGCATCTGGTTTTGTTTTTCACTCGCGGGATTTCTCTAAATACTTGGGAGGAAGAGGGCCTGTTAGATCGTGAAGTTGCTCTGTATCTCCGTTTACAAGAAAAAGGCTTCAATATTTCATTCGTCACTTATGGCAACGCCTCTGAGAGAATATATAAATCCCGAATTCCCGATATTCATATCTGTTGTAACCAGTGGAATCTACCAATAAGGTTATACGAATTTCTTTTACCATGGCTTCATGCATCACAACTAAGATCTGCAGATATCATTAAAACAAACCAGACACTAGGTGCAGATATTGCCTTAAGGGCAGCGCGGATTTGGAAAAAAACGTTTATCGCTCGATGTGGGTTTATGTGGTCATATAACTTGACGAAAGAATATGGAGAGGATTCAGCTGAAGCACAAGAGGCACGTAATATCGAGGCATTGGTTTTCTGTTCAGCAGATAGAGTTGTTGTAACAACGCCTTTAATGGCGTCCGATATTTCAATAAGATTCCCGCACTTGGTAGAACGAACTATAGTCATTCCCAACTATGTGGATATCGATCGTTTTGCTCCCCGAAATAAAACACACTGCATATATGATGTTATTTATGTCGGACGCTTTTCCCCGGAAAAAAACATTGGTGTATTGTTAAAGGTTGTCCACACTCTTGCTTTAAACACCGCACTAATTGGTGGGGGTGACCTTTTAGATAAATTTCAGCAACAATATGCCTCACAAGAAAATAAAATATCCTTCTTAGGAAAAATACCGAACCGTTCTCTTCCGCAATACCTGAACCAAGCTCGGATTTTCGTACTGCCCTCATTATATGAAGGTCACCCGAAAGCACTTCTTGAAGCAATGGCATGCGGGATGCCAGTA
>Ga0302253_1000476_pt1 | contig 32642 bp, 26 predicted proteins | sample AAG_RA_Trp_MG_FD_193537 | JGI IMG/M metagenome (GOLD analysis project Ga0302253, IMG submission 193537) | Enriched activated sludge microbial communities from anaerobic digester in WTTP, New Holstein, Wisconsin, United States - AAG_RA_Trp | ecosystem: Engineered > Bioreactor > Anaerobic >...
ACATTCTCGACAAACCAAGGCTCCTTGAGCCCAAGCAGTTTCTCATACAGTTCTCTGTCTTGCATGGCTTCAGTATGGCTGAAGCCTCTGCTTTTGTCACCTTACCCATAGGATTTACTGAAGAGCCGAATTATTCAAAATAGCTGAGATGGGGACAGAGGTTTAGTGATTAACGAGTGGTCACAAACGCATCCTGGCTTGCCCCTTGTACCGCCTTAACCGTAGACAGCCATTTTTTTGCTTCATCCGCGGAAGGATAAGGGCCTACTTTGACCTGATAATAGTTTCGTCCTCCGATCTCCTTGACTGCAATGATTGAAGTCATGCCACGAGCAGTAAATTCATCACGCAATTTGTCTGCTGTGCCTTTTGCGGAAAAACTTCCAACCTGAATCCAATATTCCGCGCTCGATGCCGCTTTGGTAGACGGCGGCGGGGACGGAGGTGAGGCAGGCTTTGCAGCCGGAACAGGAGCCACAGAAGTAGCAGGAGGCTTTGCTGCGGGGACGGAGGTTTGCGGAGTTTTTACCGCGGATTGTCCAGAAACTGAAGAGGAGGCTGGCTTAGGTGCCGAACTGGCGACTGCCGATTCTCCTTCAGTCTGCGATGCATTCATATTAGTCTGATTTGCTGCAGGAGCGGGTACTACTATGACTGTACTCGAAGATTTCTTCTCGCTCGTACTATTCGCCTGCGAGTCTGTGGGTAGTTGAGAGCTCTCGCCAGAAGGCTGGACAACAATGCTGGGGAAAGCAGAGAAATCATTCGGGGACAGAGGTTTTGAAGGGGATCTTCTTGTCAGATCGAATGGTCGTGATTCTGATGCTTCTGAAGGTGGAAACAAGAGAAAGGCTGCCAGAAACACCACCAGCGCGAAACCGCTGACTGCTACTGCTATCCAAAGAATTTTTTTCGATCTATCAGACATGTACATACCCCTACATTTTTATAATCGGCATTTGCTGTCGCAATATAAAGGATGATTATCTCTGCAAATCCTGCGAAAGTTTCTCAATCAGCTTTTTGGTTTTGTTCTCAAGTTGTTCTTTCTTTCCAGAATTCAAAAGAATAAAAACCTTGGCGCCTTTTCTGGGCCTCAATTTCCAGAGTTCTCTTTGACTAAAAATTCTTTTCAGCGCTCTTGTTGCAGATAAATTGTCCCTTTTTTTCGCACGCGAAACGCGCAGAAACAGCGGTGCCTGCACTTCGATCACAGCTTCGCACAATGAAAGCTGAGGAAAACGGTAGAGAAGCGCGGCATTTATGCAGAATTTTTCTTTTTTTTGTTCGCGGGCTCTTTGAATTTCCTTGTCAAGTAAGGAGAGCATAGCAGGATGCACGAGGGATTCGAGAATTTGCATCTGTTGGGCATTAGAAAAGACAATCTGTCCCAGCTTTGTTCGATCCACCGAACCATCTTCATTCATGACATGAGATCCGAATGCATGTTTTATAGCGAGGGAAGAGAGCGAAAGCGCTGCATGGCCCAGTTTGTCCACATCAACCACCTCCCAACCATATGCCGACAGAATCTTTGCTACTTCATTCTTTCCAGCGCAATAGCCGCCAGTAAGCCCGATTATATGCATTGCATTCCTGCCTTTCCTAGATCATATATTTCACCGCGGATTATTACAGGTGCATATCGCCCCAGGAAATAGCAGATTCCACACTCACCCGAAGCGGCACGTCCAGCTGCACAGCATGTTCCATTTCTTCCTTGATTAAATCAATCGCAGCGGGGACAGAGCTTTCAGGAGCCTCAAATATCAGCTCATCATGAACCTGAAGAAGCATCCTTACTTCAGGCATTTGAGTAGCCAACGCACGATGTATCTTTATCATAGCGATTTTAACGATATCAGCAGCAGTACCCTGAATTGGCGTATTGACTGCGACTCTATGTGCAGCTTGCTGCTCTGTCTTGTTTCTGGAGTTAATCCCGAGAATTCTTCGCTTTCGACCAAAAAGCGTCGATGTTATGCCGGTCTTTTGAGCTTCTTCTATAGTTCTTTTTATAAATTCAGCAATCCCTGAATATGTTGAAAAATATGAATCAATAAATTCTTTTGCAAGCGCATTAGAAATTCCCAGGTCGCGCGCGAGCCTGAACGCGCTCATTCCATAAATAACGCCGAAGTTGATAGTTTTAGCAATGCGTCGCTGGCTTGCATCAACCTGGTCTTCCGGGATTCCGAAAATGAAAGATGCTGTGCGCTTGTGGATATCCACTTTTTCTTTGAATGCTTTTTTCAGATTTGGATCTTTGGAAAGATGCGCCATTACAACAAGTTCGATTTGCGAATAATCTGCAGAAATAAGCTTATGCCCTGGCTCGGCAATGAAAGCCTCACGGATTCTGCGCCCTTCTTCATCGCGGATAGGAATATTCTGGAGATTTGGGTCTCTACTGGAAAGTCTGCCCGTCGCTGCTCCCGTCTGGACATACGTTGTATGCACTCGCCCGCTTGTTTCTGCGAGCGCAGCAAGAGGCTCGATATATGTATTTTGAAGCTTTGTGAGAAGCCTATGCCTTAAAATAAGCTGTGGCACTGGGTCGAGAGGAGCTAATTCCTCAAGCACTGATGTGTCGGTAGAAAATCCGGTCTTTGTGCGCTTCTGAACCGGCAGCTTGCGCTCGACAAAGAGCACATCGGCGAGTTGTTTAGGGGAGCCAAGATTAAAATCATGTCCGACGAGATGGAACACTTCTGATTGAATCTTCGCAAGCTCATTCTCAAGCTCCACTCCATATGCTCTGAGCTTATCTGCATCGACGCGGATACCAGTACGCTCCATTTCGGCAAGAATAGGCAAGAGAGGCATTTCTATATCATAAAAAACATTATGCAACTGTGCTGAGTCGATTTCTTTCGAGAGTCTCTGATAAAGCCGAAAAGAAAAATCCGCATCTTCAGCTGCATATTGCACAGCAGTAGCGAGGGGAACATCCGCAAATGTGGCGCCCTTTGGCACAACTTGATCATATTCAAGCCCCGAAAGCCCAAGAAAGCGCGCGGCAACAGAAGAAAGCGAAAAGGAAGGTGCTTCGGCATCGAGAACCCATGCTGCAACCATTGTGTCGAAACACGGGCTTGTAACCTCCGTCCCTCCCGCAGCGAGAACATTTATATCAAATTTGAGGTTGTGTCCGACGAGCAGCATCTGAGCCGCACTTACCAATCGTGACAGAGCAGCAAGCGCCTTTTTATGGGGTATGCACTTTGAGTCGGGGCTGAGCAAAGGAATATACCAGGCTTTTCCCGCTTCGTAACAAAGCGAAAACCCAACAATACGAGCATGATGGGAATCCAACGAATTTGTCTCTGTATCAAATGCGCAGACGCCATGAGCAAGCGCTGCATCGATTATTTCTTCAAGCTTCTCTTCTTCAAGAATGGCTTGATAAACCGGTACATTGTCAGTACGAGAAAACAAGCTGGGACTTTGTTGAGAGGCTTGAGCTTCGATGGATGCAATGCCTTCTCCATGCTTCACCTCGGGCTTCAGGTTATTGCTCAAATTGGGGACAGAGGTTTGTATTTCGTTTTTATCTGCCTCCGCACTTGTTCTGGAGGATGCTTTGGGGACAGAGGTTTGTACTCCTTTTTTATTTCTGAGTGACTCAGGTACCAAGCTTTTCATTTCTTCTCTTAATAAAAGGGGAGCTGCTGCTGCCATATTGAGTGAAGCTCTGAGCGAAGCAACATCCGATGGGCATGAAGGAACATTATCGCAAAGAGAGATTAGGTCCTTTGATAGGAAAGCATCTTCCCTCCCCGCCTCCAATTTTTTCCGGAGCGATTCTGGCTCAATTTCGTTAAGATGCTGGTAGATAGAATCGAGAGAACCAAACTGCGAAATGAGCTTCTGTGCTGTTTTATCACCTATTCCTTTTACGCCTGGGATATTATCCGATGCGTCTCCGGTTAAAGAAAGATAATCGCGGATTTGATCAGGCAAAACCCCCCATTCTTCTAATACACCGCTCTCATTTATTTCTCGAAAAGAAAAACCTTCTGAGGGACGGAGGGCTTTCGTAAAGCCGCCAACGAGCTGCAAGAGATCTTTATCTCCTGAAACAATGAAACAAGCTCGCTTTTCGCGCGAGCATTGTGTTGCAAGCGTCGCGATTACATCATCAGCTTCATAGCCCTCGCAACGAATTGTGGGGACTTCCAGAGCGCGAAGAATAGACTCGATTTTGGGGATTTGGGCGATTAAATCTTCAGGGGTCTTTTGACGCGTAGCTTTATAGGTCAAAAATTGTTCATGTCGGAAGGTCGGACCGATGGAATCGAGAGCAGCAGCAAACAGAATTGGCTTTCTTTGTTCAAAAAGCGAAAAAAGAAATCGGAAAAAACCAAATATCGCTGAAACATTTTCCCCGAGCGAATTCCGCAAAGGCTTTCGAATAAAAGCGAAATATGATCGGTAGATAAAAGCATACACATCGAGTACATATAAAGGGTCTTTTTCGTTCATTTTTTTCTCCAGAAAGCGTTCCAGTTTCCCGCTCGTTCGTTATCAATCCAATGATTGATAACTATTATCAATACTATCGCAAATTGCAGCCCCATCTTAAAGCCTGATGTCTCAGCTGGCTGCAGCTGCTAAATACTGCTTTCTCTGACGATTTTTATAGGAAGAAAGGCTATTTAGCACAGCCAAATGCATAAAAACTCCATCATCGTGCTTTTTGTGCACGGGCTTCTTCCCATGTCTCGATGAGCTGGTATGCTGCGTTAATCTTTGCACTTACCGCAGTTGCTGTTTTCATGTCTTCTGGTGAAGCTGTGTGACGATCGGGGTGATGTTTCTTGAGCAGCTCCTTATATCGGGCTTTCACCTCTGCAAATGGTGCATAGGGTTCAAGCCCCAAGAAGCGATATGCGTCTTGAACCGCTTGGCGTTCTATTGCTTTGCGCGGATCCTGATCATTTGAGGCTTGGCTTCTGAATTCCGAGCGGCGACGCATCTCGGCTTCTCGTTCTGATTCGGTTTTCGAGGGGTCAAGGTACGATTCCAGTTCTTCCCAAGCATCAGCAAGATCCTGGTCTTTAAAAATATCACTGCTACCAAAATTATTGCGACCAAATCCTTCCCCAAAAGCGGAAGATGTCCAGGCGCGCACCAATCGTTCGAGACGATCGAATATCTGATCCACGTATAACCTCGCTCACATTGTATTCACATGTTACTATACCATATTTATGATTCGAAGTGGAGGGCAATCTCGTGCATCGGATTGAGGAATCATCTGAGCCTTATTGCGTGGTAATAGGCGGCATCAATATTGATATACAAGGATTCTGCAATGCTGCTCATATAGAAAAAGACTCAAACCCAGGTGTAATTACTCGAAGTCTAGGAGGGGTTGGCCGCAATATTGCCGAAAATCTTGTGCGGCTTGGCGTACGCACTGAGCTGATCACTGTCCTTGGAAACTCGCCAGCGTGGGAAGCGCTTATTTCGCGCATAGAGCATCTTGGAATCGGAGTGAGTCATAGCCCTAGGCTTGCAGATGTCCCCTTGCCAATGTATTTGTGCATCCTGGAGAGGGACGGAGGTTTGGTAAGCGCGGTTGCTGATATGCGTGCTATCGAAAGACTGCAAATTGAACATCTTGAAAACCAAGACTCTTTGCTTAGAAAGGCTGCTTGCATAATCATTGATGGCAACCTTCCTAAAGCTTGCATCGAATGGATTGCTCAGCAATACCATGCAGCAAACTCCCAGAATAAAAAGACCATTCCCGCAGCGCTAAGCTCAACAGAACGAGAGAATGTTTTTGTTTCTAGAGATTTTGCAGATCCGGCGGGAAAGGATCAAAATGGGGACAGAGGTTTTCAAAATGCTAATGTCCAATCCCAGATTGCCGTATCACAGCATCCGATATTGATTGCTGACCCTGTTTCTTCATCAAAAGCAGTAAAATTCAGGGATTGCTTTGGCTTATTTGATATTGCAAAACCAAACCTAGCTGAAGCAAGCACGATTGCAAATTTTGGTCCGACTGCGACGCCTTCTCAAATCATTGCAGCATTGAAAGCCAAATCCATTTTACCCAATGAACTTTATCTCTCTTTAGGCGAAAAGGGTATGCTGGTCATTGAAGATGATTCTATCCATGAAATTTCTCTTCCAGCATCAAACCTCCGTCCCCCTGCAGCAAATCGATCAGGAGCGGGGGATGCAGCTTGTGCAGCCCTCGCATGGATAAGTATCCGGTCAATGTTTTCTGAGAGGCTTAAGAATGGGCAATTTTCTAACCTCCGTCCCTCTGCAAAAGCAAAATTTGCCCTAAGCGCAGCGCTCCTTGCATCTGCATCGAAGCGTCCGGTTAATCCGAAACTTGATCCTCGCATGCTGTGCGAAAAGACAAAATTCTGGTACCCTGAGCTATCCGATTTGGTTGAATATATGATGCAGAACGGAGGAATTATATGAACCCTTATCTTGATATCACGGAAGAGGTTGCTGATGCGCTGCATGCTGGCCTTCCCGTTGTTGCGCTGGAATCGACTATCATAAGCCATGGAATGCCATGGCCGCGAAACTTGGAGACTGCTCTGGCTGTTGAAGATGCAATCAGAAAAGAAGGAGCAGTTCCTGCCACAATCGCTATTATCAATGGAAGGCTAAAGGTTGGTCTTTCGCGTGAGGAATTGACTCTTTTCTCTAATAGCTCGCTTCATCCGGCTAAAGTATCTCGTCGCGATTTGCCAATAGTTGTTGCTCAAAATGGAAATGGAGCGACTACTGTCGCTAGCACAATGATAATTGCTTCAATGGCAGGCATCCGATTTTTCGCCACCGGCGGTATTGGTGGTGTGCATCGAGGTGCGGAATTGACTTGGGACATTTCTGCAGATCTTGATGAATTTGCTCGAACCGATGTTGCAGTTGTTTGCGCTGGCGCAAAAGCAATTCTTGATTTGGCAAAAACAATGGAATATCTCGAGACCAAAGGCGTTCCGGTAATTGGTTATAGAACATCGGAACTTCCCGCATTCTATTCACGGGAGTCTGGAGTTATGCTTTCCCAGCGCGCTGATGATCCAATGGAAATAGCTCGGCTTCTCCATGCGAAATGGTCCTTGGGGCTGTCTGGAGGCGCAGTAATTGCAAATCCTGTGCCTATCGAATACTCCATGACCAAGAATGAAATCGATGCAGCAATCGAACAAGCTTTGGAAGAGCTTGCAGAAAAAAGGATTAAGGGTGCAGCGGTAACGCCCTATCTCTTGGCTCGGGTTGCTGAAATAACGGGAGGGGATTCTCTTGAGACAAATATCGCGCTCGTGATAAATAATGCACATCTCGCTGCCAGGATAGCGATAGCCTATGAACAGATGAGCGAGAAGTAGACCTAACCTCTGTCCCCATTTTGCGAGATATTATAGGCGAATAATATTGCAATTTTTATATATCTTTATATTGTTAGAACTCGATCCTGATGATACTATAAAAAGGTGAGAGTCTGAACAGAAAATGCAAAACCCCAATTAAAGGAAGTGCTGTGATGAGATTGATTCGTTGTGAATATGATGGAAAGGTGTATCATGGTCGGATTGAGAAAGATGAAGTTATTTTATTCGAGTATTTTCCGCAAATAGAAATGAAAGATGGCCAAAAGCGAATCCTTCTTGCAGAAGAGAAGGGCAGAGTTCCTCTTTCAGTTGTTCATTTAAAAGCTCCTTGTGTGCCAGGGAAAGCAGTCTGTGTCGGACTAAATTATCGAGATCATGCGAAAGAATTCGGACTTGCTATACCAGCCAGCCCAGTGCTTTTTATAAAGCCCTCAACTAGCCTTTTAGACCCAGATGAGAAAATTCTATATCCCTCAATCTCCAGCCGGGTAGACTATGAAGCAGAGCTTGTCGCTGTTATTGGTGCCAAAGCTAGAAATATTGAGAAAAAGGATGCGCTCAATTATATTCTTGGATATACTTGCGGAAACGATGTAACCGCCAGGGATTTGCAGCCAAAAGATGGTCAATGGACTGTCGCGAAATCATTCGATACTTTTATGCCGCTTGGTCCCTGGATTGAAACCGAACTCGATCCATCAAATCTTCGCATACAAGCGATTCTCAATGGAGAAGTACGTCAATTATCATCAACAGAGAATCTCATTTTCAATGTCGCAGATCTGGTAGCGTATGTCTCCCAGATTATGACTCTCGAGCCGGGAGATGTCATTATGACGGGAACTCCTTCTGGGGTTGGCCCAATGCAGAAAGGTGATCGAATCGCTATCGAAATACAGGGCATTGGACGTCTCGAAAATATCGTAGCTTGAAATAAAGTTGGTCTTGTATGACCCTTTCCCGCGTTGTTTCGATCTTTCTTTTATTAGTTGTAGGATTTATTGCACAGAAAAGAAAGATTCTGGATTCAGACGGAATCAAGACCATTTCCAACTTTGTATTGAGAGTATTTCTTCCTTTTACCATAATATCGAGCTTTGACAAGAGTATTTCCCTTTCTGCTGCAGGGGATCTGCTAAAGGTAGCAATCTTTGCTATCGGAGTGCATGCATTGGCAATTTTTATTTCAAAACTTGCATATTCACGATTCCCTGACCCAAAGAGAAAAATACTTACTTACATCACTGTTTTTTCGAATTGTGGATTTATGGGCTTCCCCGTTGCGGAAAGTGTTTTTGGAAAAATAGGCCTGATGTATACGTCGATCTATGTAATGGTTTTTAATATTTTCGTCTGGACCTATGGAATTGCCTTATTATCAGAAGGCAAAGAAAAAAAGAATATATGGCACAGTATCCTCTTGAACCCAGGGAACATTGCATTTGCAATAGGCTTTGTATTATGGGTTCTCCCGTTCGGACTTCCAGAAACCTTGAATTATGCAGTCTTGCTTCTCGGGAATTGTACAACTCCTCTCTCCATGATCGTGGTGGGCGCAACCCTCGCTAATCTCGGGATTAAAGGCTTGTTTTCAGGGACGGAGGTATGGATTGGTTCAATAATGAGGCTATTTGTAGTGCCAGCACTGGTTTTGCTCCTTTTTATTTTGATCGGTATTCGAAGCGATGCAGCAAAAGTGGCGAATTTTCTTGCTGCAATGCCAGCCGCAGCACAGACTGTCATTTTTGCTGAACGCTATGATGCTGATGTCTCTCTAGCTTCGAGGATAGTCTTTATATCAACTGTCCTTTCCGCAATTACTATACCTTTAGCATCAGGAATAATTGCTGGCTGATCGGAGCGACAGGATCCTTTATAGCAATTCATCAAGTTGCAACAAATAGCTTCATTGATGCCTTCTGGGTGCATGAATTACAAGTCTGTTTAGCCCAAAAAATGGCAAAATGCACTAAAGCGAAGTACATGAAGAGGTTATTTTGGGGACAGAGCATAGCACACAAAATTCTGAAATTTTCGACTATTTTTGAATCAACTTGATATTAAATTGCGATATTTATAGTGTATGAGAAAACCAAGATTCACTTTACCAGGCGCGCGATACCATATCATCGCAAGAGCTAATCGCGGCGAATTCATTTTTCAGAGGCGAGAGATCAAAGATCTCTTTTTGGCTTTAATCAGAAAAGCCAAAAAGCGCTATAAGTTTGCAATCGAGACATTTTGCATAATGGATAGCCACATTCATCTTATCATCCGCCCATTGGAAGGAGAGAGTATCTCGCGCATTATGCAATGGCTGCTTTCTGTATTTGCACTTCGGTTCAATAGGCGTTTCGGATTGATCGGACATGTCTGGATGGACCGCTTCAAAAGTTTCATTCTTTTTACCGATGCTCAACGAATGAAAGCGCATGCATATATTGCCAATAATCCTGTATCAGCTGGGCTTGTTCATTCCCCGTATCATTATTCTCATTCAGCAGCGAAATTCATTTTGGCAGGAGATTTTAGTATTATAGAAAAACCTCCGCTGAATCTTTTGGAATTCTATTGTAATTTGGAAATGACTTATCATAGCTGAAACTACATGCTGAATTTCCCATATTGCATGATATTTGCTATTTTATTATTTTACCAAGACTTGCTGCAAAATAGAAAAGACTGCCCTTTTCGGACAGTCTTTCCAGAACTCCCCCGCGGTGGTTCGAACACCGGACCCAGTGGTTAACAGCCACTTGCTCTGCCAGCTGAGCTACAGGGGAATGATTCTTTCCAACGAAAGCTAAAATAGCGAATGATAGAATTTTTGTCAATATGAAAAATTCGCTTTCGAAGAAAGATTGAAATCAAAAGCCATATATAACCGCTTTTTTAAAACGATAAATTATTATCTAAATATAATTCGGCGAAATTCGCAAAAGGAATGAGCAGCGGTTCAGAAAAGCTATTGATTTCATTCAACATCATATGCAATTATTATCACATATAATCAGCCAAGATTGACCATATAGGCACTTTGGGTTGAAGTCTCAACTGAACGCAGGCAGCGATTCATGATAGAGAGGATTTTAGAATGGTGCGTGTAAAAATAGCGATAACTACTTATGAGCCAGCTTTGTACACCGATCTCTATCCAGTATTTGAAGATAGCCCTCATCTAATTATTGTAGATGAGTATAACCGAATTCAAAAATATTCTCCAGAAATTACAGCCAAAGGAACTATAAGAGGGAAAACCGAATGGATTATAAGCCGCAGCGCTAAAGTCCTTGTAACAGGATCAATAGAAGATGAGCATTATGAAAAATTGACCAAGGCTGGAATAGCCATCGATTGGGTTGGCTTTGGAAATGCAAAAGATTTGGTAGAAAGGGCTAGAAAGTCTGCTGCTTTTTTAGTTGATAAGCTTACAAAAGTGAAGGTTGTAAGAACAAGATTTGACAAGCGGTTAAGGCCCAAAAGCTATACTACCTGTTATGAAATTCCTTATATTGGCAATGACCCGCAATTTATTGAAGAGCTTGAACGCAAAGCGAAACGGCAAGGCAAAAAGCGCCTCCTTAAGCCTAAAGAAGAGGAAGACCTTGATGAAGGTTTCGATGAAGAAGATGATGATCTTTTTCAATGATAACGAATATTCGCAACTATCTATCGTTTTTATGCTTTTTTAGAGCTGCCTCAAGCAAGCCGCGACTATGAGATGCCGCATTGTCTGTTCTTGTCTGTTCTTTGCTCTCTGATGAGTTTTTGGGGACGGAGGTTGAAAATCCTAGTTCTAGCTGAGAAACCTTAGCTTCATTTTGCTGAATGCTCTGACTTTCAGAAGGATTTTTTTCTATCATTTTTGTAGTCATCTTTTTGCTCTTTGCCCTTTTCACTGATATTATTGCAGGCTGCTCTTTTTTAGATTGAATTGTCTGATTTCTTTTTTCTTTTAGTGACGATTTTTGCGAGGGGCTTTGTTCTTTGGCTTGCTTTTTTCTTGATTCGTGACGAGAATCATCAATTTGAATAAGACTATTATCCTCCGTCCCTGTATTCTGCTTCTCTTTATTTTGCGACATGCAGAGATTTATAGGCAATAGATTTTCAGGTTCTAAAGAATTGGATTTACCAATAGAGCTTGGAATAATTATAAAATTGGCTATCTCTCGATCAGTCAATTTGATGCCTTGTGCTTGTTTCCCGCGCAGCGGATACCGACTTGCATTGAAAATCTCTTTGATTTTTTTTATTCTTGGTTTTGGCTTATATTCAAGCTGAAAAGAAAACTCTTTCTCTGTAGAAAACCCTATTATTTCAGCATTTTCAGGGACCAAACTATAATCTTTCCCGGTAAGCCAGCTATCAATGATAGTGCGCTTAATATAAGCACCTTTATCTGGGAGCAGTTTATAAATCATGGTAATTGGCTGTTCAGAAAGCAATTCTTTATTAGCAATAGCAATCCATAGCAGTTCTTGCCCGACGAAAATTCGATCTGGGAGAGGCAAAACTGTATAAATGCCATTTTTCCTCAATACAAGGATTTTGTCATAAGCAGACACTTCAAGGACTTTTTCTCCTGAAACCTCCGTCCCCACATATCCTGCTTCAGCATCATATCGCAAGGCAATATCATGTCTTGCAACAGCCCGTGCTTCGATTTTTTTGTACGTTTTGATTTTAGTGCGTCTGGGCCAGTTTGCTTCAAGCATTTTTATGTAGGTTTTTAATACATCGATTGCAAATTCAACAAGATTATTCAAATGTTTGTCAATTTCCGAGAGCTGTTGCTGAATTTTTTCCATCTCGTTCTTGGCTCTTTCTATGTCATAGAGAGATATCCGGCGGATAGGTATTTTGAGTAAGTGTTCGACATCCTCTGTCCCTATTGCCTGCTTGAGTTCCTTTGAAAAAGGTTTGAACCCGTCAATCACAGCTTTGATAACAGAATCACTTGTGCGCTTGCTTTCTATTGACTTATAAATCCTTTCTTCAATGAAAATTCGTTCAAGGGTACGGGCAAAAATTTCAGCGCGAAGCTCATCACGCTCTAGCTCGAGTTCCTGTCTCAGGAGATTTAGCAGCTTTCCTGCATGATACCTCACGATTTCGGATACAGTTGTTAAGGTTGGTTTCTCATCTCTTATTACAAGGCAATTGCATGAAATTGAGCGCTCACATTCGGTGAATGCATAAAGCGCATCGACGATGTCCTGTGCATAAACCCCTCGTGCGAGCTTGATCTCTATTTCCACTTTATCAGTAGTAAAATCAGAGATAGATGCAATTTTAAGATGCCCGAGCCGTGTCGCTTCTTCAATGCTGGCAATAAGGCTTTCTGTTGTTGAACCAAAAGGAATTTCTTTTATAACGATTTTTTTGGGGTCAGAGGTATCAAGCAACGCGCGCACACGAACTTTTCCTGTTCCTTCTGCGTATTCAGAGCAATCGACTATTCCTCCAGTAGGGAAATCTGGCAATAACGCAAAAGGTTTCCCTTGCAGGCAAGCGATTTCTGCTTTCAATACTTCTACAGGATTGTGGGGCAGGATCTTTGTGCTCATTCCGACAGCTATTCCCTCTGCACCCAGCATTAATACAACAGGGATTTTGGCTGGAAAAACAACTGGTTCCTTGTTCCTGCCATCGTAACTATCGACATATCGAGTAATTTTGGGGCGATAAAAAATCTCCTTGGCGAACTGAGTACAGCGGCATTCGATATATCTTGGTGCTGAGGCCTCATCTCCGGTTATAGGATTCCCGAAGTTGCCCTGGGTCTCAATGAACATACCCCTATTTGCTAGATATACCAGCGCTGATGCAATGGAAGCATCGCCATGAGGATGATACTTCATGCAATGGCCAACAACATTCGCTACTTTATGGAATTTGCCATCGTCCATCTCAAAAAGCGAATGAAGAATTCGGCGCTGGACAGGCTTTAATCCATCATCAAGTTCAGGGATTGCTCTGTCCATAATTACATATGAGGCATAGTAAAGAAAATTATCAGTCAGAAGTTTCTTGATGTAAGCCACTTAAGCCTCCGTCCCTATGAAGCTGCGCCTTCAGGCAAATACTAATATTCTCACTTTCTGCAATGTCTGTTTTTTTATAGTTCAGTGACCAAATTCTCCATTATGAACTTTCGCCTCTCCGGGCTGTTTTTCCCCATGAAAAACCCAAGCAATTCAGGGACAGAGGATAAGGTTTGGATATCGACCTTAACAAGCCTCATGTCTTTGCCGATGAACTGCCCAAACTCTGCAGGACTAATCTCTCCAAGCCCTTTGAAGCGAGTAACCTCTGTCCCCGGTCCGAGTTCTTTAATTGCTTCATCGCGCTCGCGCACGGAATAGCAATAGCGCGTTTGCTTTTTTGTCCGTACTCGAAAAAGAGGTGTTTCTAGCAAATATACTCGCCCTTTGACAATAAGCTCCTCGAAGTATGTCAGGAAAAAAGTCAACAGAAGATTTCGAATGTGAAATCCATCATAATCAGCATCAGTAGCTATTACAATGCGCGCATAGCGAATGTTCTCTACATTATTTTCTATTCCAAGAGCCATCATTAAATTATACAGCTCTTCGTTGCGATAAATTGCAGACCGCGGTCGATCAAACATGTTTTCAGGCTTTCCCCGCAAGCTGAAAATAGCCTGTGTATGCACATCCCGAGTACTTACCATGCTGCCTGCGGCAGATTGCCCTTCAGTTATAAAAATCGTTGATCGCTCACCCAAACCTCCGTCCCCAAGATGAGCTTTACAATCTTTTAAATTCGGGATTTTGAGCTCAATCTTTCGAGCAGCTTCTTTGGCTTCTTTTCGAACAATATTGAGTTCTGTGCGAAGTTTTTCGTTTGTGAGGATTTTTTCCTGCAGGATTTTTGCTGCCTGCGGATTGCGCCGAAGGATTTCATCGACGCCTTTTTTGACTTCCTGGAGAATCCATGGTCGAATATCGCTATTGCCAAGTTTGTTTTTTGTCTGACTTTCAAAAATGGGGTTTTTGATTCTAATGGCAACAGCTGCAGCAAGGCCTTCACGCACATCTTCTCCGCGATATGATGCCTGGAAAAAGTCGTTTATTGCTTTCAAGAATCCTTCGCGGAACGCTGAGAGATGCGTTCCTCCGTCAGATGTATACTGACCATTCACAAAAGAAAAATGCTCTTCTCCATATTCCTTGGTATGAGTAAAAGCAAATTCAATGCGATCTCCACGAAACCATCCAATATCATACAAAGGGCTTTCTCCTAGCTCGGAAGAGAGCAAATCGAAAAGTCCTTTTTCAGCATGGAATTCCTTGCCATTCAGGCTTAATATCAAACCAGGATTCAAACAGGCATAATTCCATAACCGCTTTTCTATGAAATCAAAGATAAAGGAATATTCTCCAAAGATTTCTTCATCAGGAATAAATTCAACGAGAGTGCCGGTTTTTTCGCGGCTTCCGCCTTCTCGCGTATCTATAAGAATCCCCCGAGCAAATCGCGCTTCGAAAAAGCGTCCTTCTCTGTACGAAACAACTCGGAATTCTTTTGAGAGTGCATTTACCGCTTTTGTGCCAACCCCATTCAAGCCAACAGAAAACTGAAATACATCATCATCATATTTCGCTCCAGTATTGATGACTGAGACGCATTCGATGACTTTGCCTAATGGAATTCCTCTTCCGAAATCTCGAATGCGCGCTCGAGACCCATCGATTTGCACAAGGATATGATCTCCTGCGCCCATGATGAACTCGTCGACTGCATTATCGATTACTTCTTTCAGCAGAATGTAGATGCCATCATCAGGGCTTGAACCATCGCCAAGCCTGCCTATGTACATGCCGGTCCTTAGGCGAATGTGCTCTAGCGAGGAAAGAGTTTTTATTTTTGATTCATCATAAACAGGATTTTTGCCCACGTTATATATGCTAACATGAGCAGGCGGGCGCGGTACAGGGGATTTCAACCTCTGTCCCCAAAATCTCTGAGCATTATGAATCCCATTAGTATTTTTGTTTTTGATGATGTGAAGCCCTTGTCCGAAACCTCCGTCCCCAAAGCTGCCCCGAACTGCAAGCTTGGCTTTGCCGCCACTGATACGCCAGGTCTTTGATTGCATGCGATACTATGGTACTCTACAGGGAGTCAGTGGCTAACGCCGCTTAACCACTAAAACGTAGCTGTATAGTTGTTTTGATATTGAAGGATACTGTTCCAGCTTTTTATTGATCATGCATTCGCTTGCATTCCTTGTAGTGGTCGGTATTTTGTGGGTATTATTGATAGAGAAAGTCGGTTTTGTTGTAACAAGCATGGGGGGCTTTTTCAGCGATATTGATAGCTTATCACCCGGGGAAAGGGGTGCGGCGAGTGGTTGAATCGCTTGTCATCGCAGGCGGCATGGTATTCGTAATGTATATGCTGTTTGACAAGCTTCTGAATGTAACCCTTCCGCCAGGTATTCTGATATGACAAGAGGCGACCTGGGCATTTGACACAGGAGAAGACAATGCATTTCGATCTGAAATACGGAAGCGAGGTGCTTCCTCTCGATCTCGAAGCGTCACAGGTAATCAATATAATCCTCCCCAAGCCGCGAAAGCCGCTTGCCGATGCGCTTGAATTTGTGCGGCGCGTTCTTGCCAAGCCAGAAGGCACGCCGCCGCTTTCAGAAATGCTCGCTGCGCAAAAACCAAAGAAGATTGTCATTGTGGTAAACGATATTACCCGGCCTACGCCATATGCAGTGCTCATGCCACCTCTCCTCGAGGTCATTCAGAAAGCGGGCATTCCGGATAGTCATGTAACTCTTGTTACCGCGACCGGCATCCATGATCCGCATACGCCAGAGCAGAACATATTGGTCTATGGTGAAGAAGTCTGCCGGCGCTTTAAGGTTATCTCGCACAACGCAACAGATCCGGCAGGGCTTGTTTATAAAGGCAAGCTGCCTTCGGGGTATGATTTCTGGCTCAACAAGCTGGTCGATGAGGCTGATTTTCTCATAACGATCGGTGTCGTGATGCCGCATTATTTTGCAGGTTTCTCGGGCGGGCGAAAATCAATTCTCCCCGGAGTCGCGGGCAAAGAAACGGTGCAGAAGAACCATGCGCGCATGGTCGAGCTCATGGATAATTTGCCTCCTATCCGGGAAAATCCGGTAAGCCTTGAGATGATCCATGCAGCGCGCCTTGCTGGTGTTGATTTTATTCTCAATGTGGTCGTCGATGATAACGAGCAGGTGGTGGAGGTTGTTGCGGGCGATCTTGAAAAAGCATGGTACAAGGCTGTGGATGTGAGCGAATCGATGTACATGATTCCAATCAAGGAGCAGGCGGACATCACGGTTTCAGCTGCATCCGGATTCCCGCGGGATATCAATCTCTATCAATCCCAGAAGGCGCTCGACCATGCGGACAGAGCAACGAAAAAAGGTGGAACAATTATCCTCGTTGCTGAATGCCGCGAAGGCTACGGCGAAAAAGTGTTTGAAGAGTTCATGAACCGTGGCTGGACGCCTCAGCATATCATGGCTGAAATCAAAGCTCATTTTGTGATAGGCGGGCACAAAGCATATGGATTTGCGAAAGTTGCCGCAGAAAAGAACATTATCATGGTCAGCTCGCTTCCGGAAAAGATTGTGGCGAGCTGTTTTGCGCGAAAAGCTGGCTCCGTCCAGGAAGCGGTTGAGATGGCGCTGAAAGAGCAGGGGACAGAGGCCAGATTCATCATTATGCCGGAAGGCAGCGTGACCGTGCCGAAGCTCTGATGTGCCATAGCGCGAGCAAAATCGAATGTTGATTAAAGAATCATTCAAGACAGCGATTGCGGAGAGCGGACTCGAACTTTTGCGCGAAGGGCTCACTGTCGGAACATGGGGAAATCTGAGCATCAAGGATCCTGAGACCGGCCTCATCTATATCAAGCCGAATCAAGCCGAGCGGCATGCCATATGAGCGTATCACCACTGAAGATGTGGTGGTAATGGATAAGGATTTCAGAGTTATCGAAGGGCGCCGCAAACCTTCACAAGAAAAATGACACAGTGGCTTGAGCCTAAAAGGGCGGGGCTTCAGCGGAGGAAACCTGCACGCCTTGAGGCAGATCGCAAACCGAAATTTATACCCTGACGGCTTTCCCTTCTTGTATCGATTTATATGCTGCTTCAATGATTCGAACTGCCGCAAGGCCATCTTCGCCTGTCACTGCGGGCTGGCGACCTTCTTGGATAGCCGAAATGAATTCCTCGATCATTGCTTGGTTCGCATCGGAGCCCCAGTAAAGCCATCGTGGCCCGAAACCTCTGTCCCCGTGGCCGTGTGCAGTTGTCCAGTCGTGGTCAGCGCCAGTCCCGGCCGCGACGCCGGTTGTATCAGCAGGTGCGGTTTTTGCATTTGCGCTCGAAGCAGAGGCTTTCGGCGCTGGATATATAGTCAGATTCTGCCTGAACGCATCAACGCGAACTGCTCCTTTATCAGTGATAAGATCGAATGACAATCCGCCCCAGCTCGGCCAGCTGTCGGGCCTCGACCATGAGCAATCGATCGTCGCAAAGATGCCGTTTTCAAACTGCATTGAGACCATGCCGCCTGTCTCGACCTGCACTTCGTCAGCATGGAAGATTCGATTGGCTGCTGCATAGACTTCCACAACCTCTGTCCCCACATACCACCGCATGATGTCTGCAAGGTGGACGACATGGTCTGCGATTGCGCCACCGCCAGCAAGCACCGGGTCTGTGAACCATGCTCTGTCCCTAGGCGGAAGCTGCCCCTGGTTCGAAGCATTGAAGCAAAGCAGCGCGCCCAGCTTGCCGGAAACGAGCTCTTCCTTGACTGTCCGAACGGGGACAGAGAATCGCATCGGGAATGCGGTCATCAAGATGACACCTGCTTTTTTGGCAGCATCCACAATTTCTTTTGCATCGCGGACATTCGTCGCCAGCGGCTTTTCGCACAGGATATGAACACCGGTCTGTGCCGCCTTCTCTGCCAGCTCGATGTGAAAGGCGTTTTCGCTTGTGATGATGACGCCATCGAGCTTCTGCCCAAGGAGTGCTTCATAACTCGCAAAATAGTGAAGGCCATACTGCTGGGCAAACAGAGCGCCCCGTTCGTTATCATGGTCAGCGATACCAGCAATATCCACTTCCGGAATCGATCGCAGGCAGCCTATGTACGCATCAGCGTGAACATGCGCAGCGCTCATTATCCCGATTTTCATCGCTGACCTCCTTTCGATGTGGCAGGTTCTCCTGTCAGCTCAAGCTCAGCTTGCCGGGCCTCCTCTCTGCGCGAATCCAGTGCGACCACCTGCCCTGTCTTTGCTGATTCAATCGCCGCGCAGGCGATTTTGAGCGCGGCAAGCCCGTCTGCAGCGCTGACTCTCGGTTCGCCTCCTTCTATGAGGCACCGGTAGAAATCCGCGATTTCGAGGTCGTAGGGGCTCTCCGCCAGGGGGCTCGCGGGGAGGCCGACATCGGGCGCTTCGCTTTTTTCCTGCTTGAGCAGCGCTTCGATGGGGGATTCGGAATCTGAGTCGTGCTGGATGATGCCTCCGTCCCCGCAAATCTCGAACCCCGTTCTGAATACCGGCGGCGGATACGCCCAAGCGCCTGCAACATGTGATAAAGCTCCGGATGCGTGTGTAAGTATCACCATGCCATAGTCTGCAGGGCTCTCTTTTCTAAACGAGGACACTTTTTTTGCATAGACCGATACGACATCCCCTGCAATCCATCGCGCAATATCGAAATCGTGAATCATGAGATCGAGCAGAATGCCGCCGGATTTTTCCTCGTCCAGAAACCAGTTGCCGACCGGTTTTTTCGGCTGGTAGCTCAAGCGCCGATACTGCGCGGTTCCCACTTTTCCGATATCCCCTGCATGAACGCGCGCAGCCGCAAGGGCATATTCAGGGAAGTAGCGCACTACATGGGCAACGAAAAGGCGCACTCCCGCGATCCTGCATGCATCGAGCATCGCTTCACCTTGTTCCACGGTTCTCGCCAACGGCTTTTCACACACGATATGCCTGCCCGCGCGAGCTGCGGCAATCGCCATGTCGCTGTGGAGGTGGGTCGGTGAGCAGATATCGACCACATCGACACTTTCTATCAGCTCTTCAAGCGAGGAAAAGACATGTGCCCCATATTCCCGGGCGATCTGCTCCGCTTCCGAGGGCGGGTCAGCCAGAAAGCCCGCAATTTTGGCTCCTGTTTTCTTCCATGCCCCAGCATGAGTAGACCCCATGAACCCTGTACCGATTATTCCAATTTTCATATGCATTCTCCATGCGTGGGTTATGCTTTGATAGCGCCCGCGGTAACGCTTCGTATCATTTGTCTCGAGAAAATCAGATAGAGCAAAAGAACTGGAACCATCGCGAGCACAAGCGCCGAGAGCACCGCATTCCAGTCGCTGACGTACTGGCCCAAGAATTGCTGGACTCCTAGCGTAATTGTCGCAGTTTTTGCGCTGGGTGCGACTATTAGCGGGAACCAGAGATCGTTCCAGATAGGGATCATGGTGAAAATGCCGATCGCTCCCAAGGCAGGCCTTACAAGCGGCAATACAAGTGCATATATCCGGTATTCGCTTGCGCCATCGATGCGCCCTGCGTCCTTGAGCTCATCGGGAATTTGCGACATGAAGCTTGTAAGGATAAAAATCGTGAGCGGCAGCCCCTGCGCGATGTAGATAAGGATAAGCCCCGTCAGAGTATTGACAAGCTCCAGCGATGCCATGAGTTTGAGGAGGCTCACCGTGCCTAGGCGAATCGGGATCATTATGCCGATCGAAAGATAGAACCCCAGGAAGGCGTTTCCGCGGAACTTGTAACCTGAAAGCGCGAACGCCGCCATCGATCCAAACAACAGAATCAAAAAGAGCGAGGCAACAGTCACTATAATCGAGTTGCCGAAATTCACAATGAGATTGGATCGCTGCAATACTGTGTCGTATCCAATCAAACTGAAAGTCTTTACATTTGGCAGCGCAAAAGGAGCCGCAAAAATATATTTCTTGAGCTTGAATGAATTCATCAGAATGAGCAGTATGGGGAAAAGCGCGATCAGCGAGAAAAAAACAAGGATAATATGCTGCAGAAGTCCGCGAAATCTTTGTCGCGCCAAGTCTCTGGAAGCTCTCGATGCTCGCCGTTTCATCATGCAGCCTTCCTCTATAGCTGATAGGTTTTCACGCGCCGCTGGAACAGGAACATATAGATTAGAACGCCAGTCAAAATAATTAGGAACATCATTGTCGCCACGGTCGCGCCCATCGTCGGATTCCCCAGCTGCAATTGCTGGCCAAAGAACGTCCGGTAGAACAGGGTGCCCATAATATCGGTAGAGTAAGCCGGGCCGGCAAACGCTCCTTTCATTGTATAAATCAGATCGAACGCATTGAAATTGCAGACGAAAGTCAGAATCGATACGATGCCGATGGTCGGCAGGATTAGTGGAAATTTTATCTGCCAAAAGGCTTGCATCTCTGTGCATCCATCGACGACAGCCGCTTCGATAAGTTCATCCGGTATTCCTATGAGCGCGGTATAGAAAAGAATCATCGGGATCCCGATAAATTGCCATACCGAAATGAGTGCCACTGCGGGCAGCGCGTACTGCGGCAATCCCAGCCAGGGCTGGAATAATTTCCCGAGCCCTACTGCCCTCATCATCGATTCGGCGACACCCCAGAGCGGATTGAGGATTAGCTGCCAGATAAAGCCGATAATCACCACTGACAACACTGTCGGCATGAAGAGCACAGTGCGATAGAATCCGCGCGCCTTGCCCTTGGTAACCAGCAGGGAGGCGAGCAAAAGCCCGATGGGGTTTTGTACCAGCATGTGAATTATGAAAAACAGCACATTGTTTTTAAGCGCGCCCCAAAATCGCGGCGCAGTATCGGAGTCGGTAAAAAGCTTTACAAAATTCGCAAAGCCCGAAAAAACATAGGAATTGTCGGGCTGTACCGAAAAGAAACTGAGGATCAGCGATTCTGCCAAAGGATATATCATAAAAAGGGTATAACAAATCGCCGCCGGTCCCAGAAACACAATGAGGAAAAAAGGGAATTTCCGGCTTCCGCGTATATCAAGCACTGCGTTTATCCTTCTTTTTTAAGAAATAGAATGATATCTCATTTGCCAAATGGCTCAGCCTCAAGCGTTTTCTCGAAGTAACGAAGGGTGGCGCCATGCAGCGCTTTCCCGGATGGGGCTGCCTTGCAAAAAGAGCCGGAACGCTTCTGCCGGAAGCATCCCGGCTCTCTCAATTCATCGAACTGGCCTTGTTATTTTTTCGGCTTGTACCACTTGTCGAGGCCGGCTTGGACTCTCTTGCCGGCTTCTTCGGGCGTCATCGTGCCGTTGATGACCGCCGCGCTCACCTGCCACAGCTCGTTTTCGAGGTTCGGCGCGCCATACTGATCGCCGCGCGACAGAATCTGATAGGAGTTGCGGATGGTCGATTTGCAGGTCGCTCTCCAGGAGAGGAATTCGTTCGCGAGCGGGTCTTTCAGGGTGATCTTGTGGTTCGACAGCGTGAAGAATCCCGGCAGCGCGTTGGAATAGAGGCTGGCAAATTCCGCAGTAGTCATCCACTCCAGGAATTTCTTGGCTTCTTCCGGATATTTGGTCTTGGCGTTCATGGCGAGCGCGATGTCAGTATGGTCGCTGATGTAGACAGTGTCGCCTTTCTTTTCAACAGGAGGCGGGAAAATGCCAAGCTCGAATGCCGCATCTTTCTCGAAGAGCCAGATTTCCCACGAGCCGGTGGGGTAAATCGCTGCCTTTCCGAGGGTGAAAAGCTGCTGGGCATCGGGATATTTCACAGCCTGATAGCCTTTGGGCAGGTACGGCGCCCACGAGGCGAGCTCTTTCCATGTCTTGATATACGGCTCATCGGTGTATTTCTGCTTGCCTGCAAGGAGCGCCAGTCTGCCTTCCTCACCCTTCCAGTTATTGGGGCCGATATTCTGGAAGCCCATCGTCGCTGCTTCCCACATGTCTGCGGTGCCCATTGCGAGCGGGATATAGCGGCCGTCTTTCTTGATTGCCTCGAGTACCTGCATGAATTCGGCCTTGGTCTGCGGAACTTTCAGGTTCAGTTTTTTGAAAATGTCCTTGTTATAGAAGAATCCGTGAATGACCGAAGCCATGGGGACAGCGAACACGTGCTTGCCATCGTCCGTAATCCATGCGCTCTTTGCAACGCTGGAGAAGTTGTTCATGCCTGGCAGATTGGTAAGATCAGCAAGGTAGCCCTTGTTGTACAGCGCAAGCGAGGCATCGAAAGGCCTTGCGGTGATAAGATCACCTGCAGTACCGCCTTCCAGCTTGGAATTCAGCACGCCGTTGTATTCTGCAGGCGGCGTGGGCGCAAATACCACGTGGATGTTTGGATACTTCTTTTCGAAAGCAGGAATTATCTGATCCTGCCAGATCTGGATATCATCGTTGCGCCAGCTTTCGATGGTAAGCGTTACTTTCTGCTGCGCGAACGCAGAAAGGGCGACAAGCGCGATCATCGCCGCCAACAGCAATCTTTTCATACGAGCCTCCTGTTCCCCGATTAAGGGGGATTACCAAAATTTTTTAAAACCCAGAAAAGTATAGGACAGGCATAGGGTGGTGTCAACGAAAAATAAAAATCTAGATACATAGAAGCGGTCAAATCATGGCTGACGGACAAGGATGTGCTCGAAGTTGTCGATGTCCAGGAACAAGCATACAAGCTCGATGAACTGGCTGCCTACGCGAAGCAATTCTTCCAGGAGAACACCTTCCCGATCGTGTATATCGATGACCGGCTCATCGCAATCGGACAGATCCCCGATAAGAATTCACTCTTCGAAGTGAGCGCAAAGCTCGATGAGTACCAGATCACACGCGAAGCCATCTATAAGGCAGCAAAAGAATATGAGCTTGTGCCTGCCGAGCAAGAGGCCGAGGAGGTCTGACAATGACCAAAAAGGCGGCCGCAAAAATCCTTTGTCGAAAAAATCGGCTCTAAGCCGGATACCTCACTTCTGCCCATAATACGCATTTTTGCCGTGTTTCCGTTCGAAATGCCGGGCGAGCAAGCTTGCCTGCATGGGGGACGGAGGTGCAATCATCCTTGATAATATTGCGATTTTTGCGACCTCTTCCAGCACCGCTGCATTGTGCACCGCTTCGAGTGCCGATGTGCCCCAGACAAATGGCCCGTGCGAATGCACGAGCGCAGCGGGGACAGAGTTTGGATCGATTGCGCGGCTCTTGAAAGCCTCAACGATCACTTTGCCTGTTTCGAGTTCGTAGTCGCCCAGTATCTCTTCGTCAGTGAGGCAGCGCGTGCAGGGGACAGAGCCATAGAAATTGTCGGCATGAGTTGTACCCTCTGCTGGAAGATCTTGCCCGGCCTGTGCCCAAGCAGTCGCATACGTTGAATGAGTGTGCACTATTCCCATGGCTGAGGAAAAGGCTTTATAGAGCACAAGGTGCGTCGGCAAATCAGACGATGGTTTGAGCGTACCTTCGACAACCTTCCCATCCAAATCCACAATCACCATATCGCCTGCGGTCATTCGTTCATAGGGCACGCCGGAGGGCTTGATGACGATGAGCCCTCGCGCGCGATCAATTGCGCTCGCGTTTCCCCAGGTAAAAAGCGCAAGCCCTCGGTCCGAGAGCTCCAAATTTGCTTGCAGCACTTCTTTGCGCAGCGATTCGAGCATGCGGAAAACCTCCTTAGTTAAATTTCGGGGTCTGACCCCAAAATTTAAAAATTTCAGCTTGATTGGCTGTCGGTTGATGGCCTATCGCAGGAAATCTTTTTCCAGCTCTTTGCGCAAAAGGGGGACAGAGGTTTCTTTGTCGATTACCACAACTTCGATTCCGGCCATTCGCGCATAATCCTCGAGCATTTCTGATGTTACTGCGTATGAGAAGCTCGTATGATGCGCACCGCCTGCAAGTATCCACAGCTCAAGGGCGCTTTTGAAATTGGGCAAGGGCTTCCAGAGCGCGCGGGCTACGGGCAGCTTCGGCATAGCGCGGGGCAGGGCGACCGCTTCGACCTCGTTCAGTATAAGCCTGAAGGAATCTCCCTTATCAATGATAGTCGCAGCTACTGCCATTCCAGGTTTTGCATCGAACACGAGGCGTGCAGGATCATCCTTCCCGCCAATCGAAAGCGGGTGCACTTCAATTTGAGGTTTTACAGCGGCAATGGTCGGGCAGACTTCGAGCATGTGCGCGCCGAGCACAAGCTCGTTGCCAGGTTCAAGATGGTACGTGTAGTCTTCCATAAATGAAGTTCCACCCTCAAGACCGCGAGCCATCGTTTTCATAGCACGAACGAGGGCGGCAGTTTTCCAGTCGCCTTCGGCTCCGAAGCCATAGCCATCTGCCATAATGTTCTGAACGGCAAGCCCCGGCAGCTGTGGAAGGCCCGCAAGATCCTCGAATGTCGTGGTAAAGGCGCCGGCTCTGGTATCTGCAAGGAATTGCCTGAGCGCGACTTCAATGGCTGCCTGTTCTCGGACCTGCTTGAATTGGCTGCTATCATGGCGCACTGAATCAAGAATGACATAGCGGCTCTGATACTGTTCAAGCACCGCATCGATATCTCGAGGAGAAGCTTCCGCGTAGCGACGGGCAATTTCACCAATTCCATAGCCATTTACCTGCCAACCAAACTGAATCTGGGCTGATACTTTATTGCCTTCTGTTACCGCAACTTCGCGCATATTATCGCCCAAGCGCGCAACCTTGGCTGTTTTCCCGTCTGCAAAAGCGACTGCCGCGCGCATCCATGCAGCAATCCGATTCAGTACAAGCTCGTCCTGCCAGTAGCCGACCACGACCTTGCGAAGCGTTTTTAGGCGCGTATGAATAAAGCCGTGTTCTCTGTCCCCATGCGCTGACTGGTTCAGATTCATGAAGTCCATATCGATGGAGTCCCATGGAATGTCGCGATTGAATTGGGTGTGCAAGTGCAGAAGGGGCTTTGCATTTTCCGAAAGCCCTTGAATCCACATCTTGGATGGCGAGAAGGTATGCATCCATGTAATAATGCCTGCGCAAGCCGGATCCGCGTTAGCCTTCCTGAAAAGTCTAGTGATTTCTTCGGGCGAAGTGACGACAGCAGGTACGACAGTTGCAGGGATGGCGGCATTCTGATTAAGGAATTCCGCTATTCTCAGGGCATGGGCATTCACTTGCTCAAGGACCTTTGGTCCGTACAGCGTTTGGCTTCCAACGACAAACCAGAATGCATAGGAATCAAAGGCTTTCATGTGAGCTCCTTTTCGATGAATGATCCGAGTTTGAGATATTGTCGGTACAGGCCGTCATAGATTGCTGTGTTGGCAGCATTCGGCGTTACGACTGCTTCGATATTGGGCTTCATTGCAGCTTGCGCATGGGGGACAGAGGCATAGATTCGCGCGACCACTGCAGCGAACATAGCAGCTCCGAGCGCAACCGACTGGTCGCTCGCCACAATTTCGATCGGGCGACCGAGCACATCCGCAACAATCTGCATGACAAGCGGCGATTTGCGGGCAACTCCTCCTATTGCGCGGATTTTCCGGATCTGGACGCCTTCCAGCTCGAATCGCTCGACGATTGCACGGGTTCCGAAGGCGGTTGCCTCGATGAGCGCGCGATAGATCATTGGGGCTGTTGTGCCCAGCGTCAGGCCTGTGAGCGCTCCTTTCAGTTTCTGGTTGGCATCGGGGGTGCGCCGGCCGTTGAGCCAGTCGAGCGCGAGCACGCCAGATTCGCCCGGATTTATCTGCGACGCGGCTTTTTCGAGCATGAGCATGATGCGGCTGTCCAGTTCTTCGATGAAGGCGCGGGCCTGAGCCGCATCAACCTCTGTCCCCTGATCAACCTCTGTCCCGAATTCGCGCAGCGGCCACATGAGCAGATTCTTGAACCATGCATACACATCGCCGAAGGCACTCTGGCCTGCTTCATAGCCGAGCATGCCGGGGATAATGGAGCCATCGACTTGCCCGCAGATGCCTTTTACCAGATGCTCGGTGGGCCCCCCGGCACTGCTGCGCAGGGCGCTGCTACCTCTGGCAACGCTGTTCCCGCCAGCACGCGCCCCCTCAGTTTGCGCTTCGCCAACATGGTCCCCTGTAGAGCGATCCCCGCCAGCATGCCCCTCCTCTGAAGGTTTGCCCGCACGATTTTCTTCCGCAGGCTTGGGCCCGACAATCATGTCGCAAGTGCTGGTGCCCATCACCTTGACGAGGACTCCTTCTTCAACGCCGCCGCCGACTGCCCCCATGTGTGCATCATAGGCGCCGACAGCTACCGGAATCCCCGCAGGCAAATGCAGCCGCAAAGCCCATTCGTCTGTAAGCGCGCCAAACACGGTGTCGCTCGTGAAAGTCTCTGTCCCCAGCGTCTTTTTAATGCGCACAAGCTCAGGATGCAGCGCTCCCAGAAACTCATCTCCCGGGTAGCCTCCGAAACTTTCATGCCACATCGCCTTGTGCCCCATCGCACAGCGGCTGCGCTTGACCTGGGAGAGTGAGCGGGCACCTGTAAGCAGAGCTGGCATCCAGTCGCAGTGCTCGATGGCCGAAAAACCGGCGCGCATGACATCGGGCGCGGCCTTTGCGATATGCAGCAATTTCGCCCAGAACCATTCCGAGGAATACACTCCGCCTTCGTACATCGTAAAATCGATGTTCCATTTGTGCGCAAGTTCGTTGATCTGGAACGCTTCGTCAGTCGCGGTATGGTCTTTCCAGAGGATGAACATTGCATCGGGATTTTCCGAGTACTCCGGAAGCATCGCGAGGGGTTCGATGTGTTCGGTGACAAGGCACGGCGTCGAGCCGGTGGTATCGATTGCCATTGCTTTCACATGCGGCAAAAGCTCTGTCCCCGTCTGAGCCGCCAGCTTTTGCATCACGGTTTCCAGCGATTCGATATAATCGAGTGGATGCTGACGGAACTGGCTTTTCGCAGGGTCGCAATAAAGCCCCTTAGACCAGCGAGGGTAGGGGGCAACTGCGCTGGCCATTTCATGCCCATTCGATGCATCGGTTATCACCGCACGGCACGAATCTGTTCCATAATCGATGCCAATGACATATTGCGGGTTGTGCACTGCTTCCATTCTTTTTTCTCCTTCGGTTGTTTATGCTGAAAATACTGTGCTCATGATGTTTTCCTGAGAGATATCCTTTTTTTCGAGGACGCTTTTGACTTGCCCTTCGTGCATGACAACCACGCGATCGGAAAGAGCAACAATTTCCGGCAGTTCGGATGAAATGAGGATAATGCTCGTTCCCTTGTCTGCGAGGTCGGTAATGATCTTGTGTACTTCTGCCTTTGCATGCACATCGATGCCGCGCGTCGGTTCATCAAGGATGAGAATCGACGGTTTTGTCGCAAGCCACTTTGCCAGGACAACTTTTTGCTGATTGCCGCCCGAAAGATTATTCACTGTTTGTTCTGGCCCGCTCGTTTTGATGTCGAGAAGCCGAATGAAAGAATTTGTTACCTCGAGTTCTTTCTTTCGATCCAGCATGCCAAGCGCCCCTGTCACCGCGCTATGGATGGCCATTGTGATATTCGCCCGCACAGGCATCTGCAGGACAAGTGACTTCATTTTGCGGTCTTCTGACAAGTATGCTATGCCATGCTGTATTGCCTGCCAGGGAGAACGAACATCTATTTCTTTACCATGCAGTACCATGTTGCCAGAAGTTTTTTGTTCCGCACCGATCATCAATAGTGCGAGTTCTGTTCTCCCTGCTCCGATAAGCCCGGCTAGCCCGAGTATTTCGCCTTTCCGCAAATAGAAACTTACACCGCGGATGTAAGGGGGCCCCGAAAAATTCTCTATTTTGAGAATGGTCTCGTCTGATGCTTCTTTCGTTCGCTTCGAAAAGAATGAATGCATCTCGCGCCCGACCATGAGCGCAACGAGCTCATCTTGTGTTGCCGCGCTCGTTTTGAGTTCGCCTACATGTTTCCCGTCGCGCAAAACAACAATTCTGTCAGTTATAATAAAGACTTCTTCAAGCTTGTGCGAAATGAAGATAACAGCGATGCCGCGTTCCTTGAGCTCTTTGACAATTTGAAAGAGCTTCTGGACTTCCTTGTCGGTGAGCGAGCTGGTTGGTTCGTCCATGACGATGAGCTTTGCATCAGCAAGGAGCGCTTTGCCGATTTCGATCATCTGCTGAAGCGCAACGGAAAGCTTGCCTACCGGTCTTTCGAGTGGAATCTGTACATCGAGATAAGAGAAAATTTCTTTTGCTTTTTTCTTCATTGCGCGGAAATCGACAAAATTTGCGCTGGTTCTTATCTCATGGCCCAGGAAAAGATTCTCAAGCGCAGACAAGTTCGGGCAATTGTTGAGTTCCTGGAAAATGATCGCTATTCCCTTTTCCTGTGCTTCCATGATTGATTTGAGCTTTATTTTTTTGTCTTGCCAGAAAATATCACCTGAATCGGGTGTATATACACCAGAGATTATTTTCACAAGTGTGGATTTGCCCGCGCCATTCTCTCCCAAAAGCCCGACTACTTCTCCTTTCTGAACAGAGAGATCGATGTCGTCCAATGCTTTGACACCGGGGAAGCTCTTTGAAATATGTTTAAGCGCAAGCAACGGTTCGGACATGGTTTTCTCCATTATTTATTCTTGATTCTGTCGAGTACCGCAGCGAGCACTATGATGATGCCGATGACTGCAGTCTGCCAATAGGGCGATACGCGCATCAGCACAAGGCCGTTACGGATAACACCCATTATTGCAGCGCCTATGATCACGCCGAAAATACTCCCGCTCCCGCCCGAAAGCGAGGTGCCGCCGATAACCGCCGCTGCAATCGCATCGAGTTCCCAGCCAGTTCCTGTATCTGCTTGCGCCGAATTAAAACGGGCAATCAGAATGATGCCCACTACAGAAGCCATGAATCCTGAAATCATATATAAAAATACTTTTATTTTCTTTACGTTGATACCCGAGAGAAATGTCGCTTGCTCATTGCCGCCGATTGCGTACGTTCGCCTTCCGAATGCGGTTCGCGATAGCAGAAAATGAGCGACTGCTGCCAATACAATCATAACCCAGAGGGGAATTGGCAGGCTTAAAAAATCACCCTGGCCGACGATAAGGAAAGGTTTCGGAATATTGGTGATCGGCCAGCCCTTGGTTACGATGAGAATGACACCGCGTGCAAAGGAAAGCATGCCGAGTGTTGCAATGAAAGGCGCAATCCTGACATATGATATCAGAAGGCCATTGATGAGCCCTAAAGCAATGCCTGTTGCGAGTCCCAAAAGCACGCTCAGAATGATCGATTGCCCACCAGCCATTGCTCCAGCGGCAACGACACCCGATAAGCCCATGACCGAGCCCACCGACAGGTCGATACCTCCCGTAAGGATAACGAAAAGCTCGCCAAAAGCGACCACTGCGACGAATGAAATTTGGCGCGATACAAGATAAAGGTTGCTGCCGCTCATGAAATTCGGCGCAAAGATTGTTACGGTTGCCATAAGAATGATAAGGGCGAGAAAAATCGCTGATTCTCTGTACGAAAAAAGCGTTGCGAGAATAGATTTCTTTTCTTGGGCTACCATGTATTCCTCTTTTTAATGCATGCGGCAATTGGGCGGGCTCTGATTGCTTGCCGCCCGCACAACCGCACGCATGCAAATTATACATGAATTGAATTACGGATTGAATTCCTTCTTCATCTCATCCATGTAAGTATTCACATTGCTTTTTGTGACAAAGAGAACGCCAGTATCGATGACTTTCGGAATCTGTTTGCCGGCCATAGCATCGAGCAGTTTCTCGACTGAAAGCCAGCCCATCTTGTAGGTCTTCTGGACGAGGCAGAAGGACACAGTGCCATCTTTGATGCCTTCGAGGGTGTCCTTGAGATCATCAAATCCAGCAAGGATAATCTTGCCTGATTTTTTCTGCTGTCTCAGAACATTGGCTGCAGCAGGAGCTCCTTCCGCAGAGACCGCGAAAATCGCTTTCAGATTCGGATACGTCTGCAGGATGGCCTCGGTTTTGTTGGTAGCGACGGCGAAATCGCCCTGCACATCGACGACATCGAGCACTTTGATCTTCGGAGCGACTTCAGCAAGTGCGCGCTTGAAGCCTTTTGTGCGCAGGTTGAGGTTCGCTGCACCGAGCCCGCCCTGCAGGATGATGATCTCGCCTTCTTTGTTCATTAGGTCGGCCATCTTCTTGCCAGCCTCATAGCCGGCTGTCTCGTTGTCGGTGCCGATATAGGTGAGCGCAGCGCTCGAGGGAGCGGGTGCATCGAATGTGATGACCTTGATTCCCGCTTTGATCGCGTCTGCAATGACTGGCACAAGGCCTGCATCATCGAGTGCCGAAATCGCGATACCATCGACTCTTTGTGCGATCAAGTCTTCGATGACCTTGACCTGCAGCGGCAGTTCGAATTTCTGCGGATCGACTTTCTGGACTGTCACTCCATACTTGGCTGCAGCAGCCTTGAAACCTTCGTAGCATGGCTCGTAGTAGGGATGCACTCCCTTTGGTACCATGACAAAGACCGGCTTTTTTGCTCCCTGCCCGAATACCGCAATCGGTACCAGCAGCGAAAGCACCAAGACTACTAAAAGTAGCTTTTTCATAAAGACCTCCTTGAAATATTTCAAGCCTCCCTACGGGGGCTGGATTCACTATGGAAAAACGCTAAATCATATTCCTTGCAGCCTTGCAGATGGCGCTATAGCTGGAGCTGGCGAAGATATGATTTTCTGCGGCTCAGGCAGCGCCTGCTGCAGCAGGTTTTCTTTAAGGTAAATATCGATTGGCATTTCGATCTCTGCCTCGACATCCTGTCCAAGGACAACCTTCCTATACAGCTGGTAAAGGCCCTGATAGCCCTGGTGATCCTGCCTCTGCGAAACAATGCAGTCGATAGTGCCCGCTTGCAACTGGCGCACATTTTCCGGTACTAGGTCATACCCCACGATGGCGACATGCGGGCTTTCTGCCCGTGAGTTAATTCTTGCCGCAATGCCATGCACCGATGCATTGGTGACAAATATCCCATCGATCGACGGGAATTCAGAAAGCAGCTGCCTGACGAAGAATTCGCGCTTTTCCTTGTGCTCGATATCAAAGCATTCGCGCAGCACGATTGTGTGCGGCGCAAGCGCAAAATATGCCTGGAAGCCTTCAATTCTTTTCTGGATATGATAATCTTCGCTATGTGTGCTGACGATGATATATGGCCCCTTGCGTTTTGAAAAAGCTTCGAGCAAGCGCCCCGCAAGCATGCCGCTCTGAAACGCGTTCTGCCCGATGCGCGTGAGCGGCGAGAATGAAGGAAGCTGGGCATCGAAGAAGACGACAGGGAAGTCTGCCGGCATGCGCCTGAGGAGCGAAAGGCTTTCTTCTGGAATAACTGGCGCAATGAGAAGCCCTGAAAATAAGCCCGGGTCAAACGCAGCCATTGCCTTTGCAAAAGAGGACTGATTGTAGCGGTTGAATTCGAAGCGCTTGATATTGACGCCGAATGCTGACAGTTCCTTCTGCGCTTTTTGAACTCCGGAATATGCAATGCGCCAATAGCCAGAGTCTTCATCCAGGTCCGGCATGACGATCGCGAACGTATGCTTTTTGTTGAGTTTGAGATGCCGCGCAATAGGGTTGGGTGTATATCCTGATTCTCTGACTATGGAAAGGATGCGCTCTTTTGTCTCTGGAGAAACACGTCCGCGCCCGTGCAGCACGCGGTCGACTGTGCCAATCGAAACTCCGGCTTTTTCTGCAATTCCTCGGACAGTCATCGTATATTCTCCCTTTTCTCGGCACGAGTGCCCGGCTCGCGTTAACGTACACGCAAATTGTACGACGGTTTTTGAAATCTGTCAAATGGAAATTTTGAGTAGTGCTCTCAACCTTGTGTAAAGAATTGAAGCAAAGAGGGTAGATTTGCGCGAATACCTCTATGACCGCCCCTGCGGTCAAGGAGGGTATTCGTGCACTGGTTTGCCTTTTGTCCCAATCCGAACTGTTCCTACCATCACGAGGCACCCGCCTCGCCCTGGGCCTATGCGATTGGCTGGTATGCTACCAAGGCCTTCGGGAAGGTGCGCCGGTTCCGTTGTACGCGCTGCGGAAAAAGCTTTTCCACCCAGACCTTCTCGACGCACTACTATCTCAAGCGCATTGTCTCGTACCGGGATGTGCTCTATAGGCTGGCAGGCGGGGAGAGCCTAAGGGGGATGAGTCGCGCGCTC
>Ga0302253_1000481_pt1 | contig 32399 bp, 33 predicted proteins | sample AAG_RA_Trp_MG_FD_193537 | JGI IMG/M metagenome (GOLD analysis project Ga0302253, IMG submission 193537) | Enriched activated sludge microbial communities from anaerobic digester in WTTP, New Holstein, Wisconsin, United States - AAG_RA_Trp | ecosystem: Engineered > Bioreactor > Anaerobic >...
CTGATGATTTTCTTGAATCGAAGATTGATTCCATGAGACGGACGTTGAATAAGATAAGTGCTTAAGCCCTACCTTAAGGGCATAAAATTGTATTCGGAGTCGATTAAATATTGATGTTTTATAGGAGGATATATGGGCGTGTTTATCATCGCCGAAGCCGGCGTCAATCATAATGGAAAGCTGGATCTGGCCATCGCGTTATGCGACGCGGCAAAAAGCGCGGGGGCCGATGCGGTAAAGTTTCAAACTTTCAAAACCGAAAATATACTGACGAAGACAGCGGCCATGGCGGAATACCAGGAAAAAAACATCGGCGGTAGCGAAAGCCAATTTGCCATGGTGAAAGCCCTTGAACTGGGTTTCGCGGATTTTGAAACCCTGCAACGACATTGCCAATCCATTGGCATTTTATTTTTATCCACACCCGACGATTGGGAAAGTCTTGATTTCTTGACCGACGGACTTAAGCTTCCCATGATAAAAATCGGATCAGGCGAGGTTACCAACATCCCCTACCTTCGCGCCATAGGAGGCAAACATCTGCCGGTCGTGCTGTCCACGGGAATGGCGACGCTCGGGGAAGTGGAGCGGGCGATAAAGGAGTTGCGCGATTCAGGATCAGGAGAAATTAGTCTTTTGCACTGTACTACCAATTATCCTTGTCAGATGGGCGAAGTCAACTTGAATGCGATGAAAACTTTACGTCAGGCGTTCCGACTTACTACAGGTTATTCCGACCATACTCTGGGAATAGAAATCCCTATAGCCGCCGCGGCCATGGGCGCCGAAATCATAGAAAAGCACTTCACCCTAGACAGGAGCATGGAAGGGCCGGATCATTCGGCAAGCCTGGAACCTTCGGAGCTCGCCGCGATGGTGCGGGCGATACGGAATATCGAATTAGCCCTGGGCGACGGAATAAAAAGACCCAATCGAAGCGAGGAAAAAATCAAACCCTCGGTGCGAAGATCGATCGTGGCGGCGAAACCAATCAAAAAGGGCGAAATCCTTGGTTTGGGGAATCTCCTAGTCAAGCGCGCGGGGGGCAAGGGAATACCTTCGGAATTGTGGGACCTTGCCGTCGGCGGACGGGCACATAGAAACTACGAAGCAGACGAGGCCATAGAATGGTGAAAAAAGACGATCCGATTCTCGTGTCTCCGACGGCTACCATAAAGGAAGCCCTGAAGCAGTTGGATCTCTCGGCGCGGAGGGCTTTGTTGGTGGCGGACGCCGACGGCGTATTCCGCGGCGTTCTAACCGACGGCGATATACGGAGAGCCATCCTTTCGGGGAAAAACCTGGATGAAGGAATAGACGAGGTATACAATAAATCGCCTAAGGCGCTCTATGAAGAAGAATATGACGACGAGACCGCGAAACGATTATTCCTGCACCATCATTTCGATCTCATTCCCATCTTGGCCAGAAACCGGACAATAGCGCGATACGTTTCATGGTCGGAGTTCTTTTCGGGGAACGCGGCGGAAGGGGAAAAAGCCGAAGAGCCGTCCCTCGAATACCCCTTGGTGATAATGGCCGGAGGAAAAGGCACCAGAATGGCGCCATTCACTAAGGTTCTTCCTAAGCCGTTGATTCCCATAGGGGACAAGACAATACTCGAGACGATCATCGACGAATTCAGGAAATATGGCATAAGGACGTACTTTTTCACCCTCAATTTCCGTGGAGAGATGATACGAGCCTATTTCGATGGTATATCCCGGGATTACACAATCGAATACCTTTGGGAGAAAGAATTTCTCGGTACAGCGGGAAGTTTGAAACTGTTGGCTCCGAAGGTGCCCGAACGGTTTTTCGTGTCGAACTGCGATATTATCGTAAAGGCCGATTACCGCGACGTGGCGGCTTTTCACGAACGAAGCGGGGCATGGATAACCATCGTGTCGTCCATTCAGCATACGCAGATGCCCTATGGGGTGGTCAGTTTCGGAAACGGCGGCAGGGTGACGGACATAAAGGAAAAACCAGAATTCAGCCTTACCATCAACACCGGCGTGTACCTTTTGGACGGACGATGCGTGGAGTACATTCCCGAAGGGAAGCCCTTCCATATGACGGACCTGATCGCATCGTTGTTGGAGGAAAGGAAGCCCGTCTTCACCTATCCGGTCAACGAAAACGATTATATCGACATAGGACAGTGGAAGGAGTATCGCGATGTGATCCAAAGCTTTGAACGGGGAATACAATGACGCTGGCGATAATCCCCGCACGGGGAGGAAGCAAAAGGCTGCCGCGCAAAGCGATTCTTCCCCTGGGCGGCAAACCCCTCATCGTTTGGACCATAGAAGCGGCGCTGGCTTGTTCTTTTATCGATACGGTCTGCGTATCCACGGACAGCGAGGAAATCAGAAACATCGCGCTGGATTACGGAGCGGAAACCCCATTTTTACGACCTGCGGAGCTTGGCTCCGATACTGCCACGAGCGTTGACGTGGCGGAACACGCCCTTAGGTTTTATGAAGAAAAGTGTAATAAGCGTTTCGATACCTTGATTCTGCTTCAACCCACATCGCCGCTCAGGGGAAGCGAAGATATAAGAGCGGCAATGCGCCTTTACGCCGAGAAAAAGGCTCGCAATGTGGTTTCGGTATGCGAGACGGAACATTCCCCTCTATGGTGCAACACATTGCCTCCCGATGCTTCGCTGGTTGGTTTTATCCGCCCAGAGTTGAAAAAAGTCAGAAGCCAGGATCTTCCTATCTTCTATAGAATAAATGGAGCGATTTATATCGTCGATACTGAGGAATTTCGCGACAAGCGGGAGTTCTTTCTTGAATCGCGATCCTATGCCTACATAATGCCTAAACAACGATCGATCGACATCGATGAGGAGCTGGATTTGGCGTTTGCTGAAACACTCATGGCTAAATCGAACACAAACCGTCCAGAAAGAATACTAACGAGGGAGAAATAGATGAAACTTTCCGGTGTAAAAGTTTTAATAACCGGCGCCGATGGTTTTATTGGTAGCCACCTGGTCGAAGCCCTGCTTAAAGAAGGAGCAAGCATACGCGCGATGGTGCAATATAACTCCTTCAACACATGGGGATGGCTCGATTCGTTTCCGAAGGAAGTGCTCGATACTATTGATATATTCGCCGGGGATATTCGCGATTCCCATGGTATGCTGCGCGCAATGAGCGATGTCGATGTCGTTTTCCATCTCGCGGCGCTCATCGCGATTCCGTTTAGTTACCACTCTCCAGACAGTTATGTCGATACGAATATCAAAGGTACTCTTAATATATTACAAGCGGCGCGCCACCTAGACACAAAACGCGTACTGATAACCTCAACATCCGAAGTCTACGGCACCGCGCGCTATGTTCCGATAGATGAACAGCACCCTTTCCAGGGACAATCGCCGTATTCCGCGACCAAGATCGGCGCGGACCGTTTAGCGGAAAGCTTTCATAAAAGCTTCGATCTTCCGATCAGCATCGTCAGACCATTCAACACATACGGGCCGCGACAGTCGGCGCGCGCGGTAATCCCAACGATAATCACACAGCTTCTCAGCGGCGCGACCCACATAAAACTAGGTTCGCTCGAACCGACCCGGGACTTCAACTACGTAAAAGACACGGCGGCTGGGTTTATCGCCATTGCCAAAAGCGACGCGACCATAGGTCAGGAAATCAATATTGCTACCCAGCGGGAAATAAGCATAGGCGCTTTGGCTCGCGAATTAATAAGACAAATCAACCCAAAGGCAGAATTGATTAGCGACGAGAATAGGTTAAGACCGCGAAACAGCGAAGTGGAGAGACTTCTCGGTTCGAACGAAAAGATACGGTCCTTAACTAACTGGCTTCCGATGTATTCGTTGGAACAAGGGCTTAAGGAAACTATCGAATGGTTCCGAATTCCTGAGAACCTATCTCGCTACAAGACCGACATCTATAATGTTTAAGTCGCGAAATATGGTTCATTCTTGATGTATAGCTGTTTTTAGCTGAGAATTAACCGAGCTGAAATCAGGGCTCGTATAGCAAGGCCGGGCATTGTTTTTTGGACAAATCGAAAAATTTTCGCAACCGGCGGGGCAATACCGGGGTATCCTTTAATCATCGCCGGAGGGAAAAAATTTCCCGGCAGGGGTAAATTAGCCCCTGGTTCTTCCCGCCCGCCTCCGCGAAAGCGGGGTTAAAGGCCGTTATTTGTGGAAAATAACGGCCTTTTTTATTGGCACGGAAAATGCATTGATATCCATGAAGTTTATATTTTTTCGGAGGTTTTATGTATCGTGGATTCAATGGATTTGGATATGGTTACCCGGGTTTTCCCTGGGGATGGCTTGTTGTGGGAATAGCTTTGTTCGTGGTGGTGGCGGGAATCGTATATATCGCCATTAAGCTCGGAAGGACGAAGGATTCCCGGATCGGGAAGTACGAAGATGACGGCGCGCCTTCGGGGTCCACGATAATCCCCGATTCCTCTTCGGGCCAAAAAGCCCTTGAGATTCTGGCCGAGCGTTATGCGAAGAGCGAGATCGACGCGGAAACCTACAGGGCCATGAAACAGGAGCTCCAGAGCTAGCTATCGAGTCGCCAAGTTTTTAAGGATACCGGCGTTGATTCGTCCGGATCCGAAGGCCCGCGCCCAGCAGAGGCGCGGGCCTTTTTTGCTTTCAACTCGCCCCACGACACGAGGATGAAAGGATGGAGCGGGTTCGTTTTTCAGCAACCGGGCCACAGGGCGGAAGGTATCTACATCAGGTTAGTCTGCGATAAACCAATGACTCCGGAGGCTGTGGTGGTCGATCTGCTCATGCTCGCGCTGCCGCTTTTCATATTTCTCGCGATAATCTTGTCCCTAAGGCGCCCTCCTCCCAAAAGCGAATACAAGAACTATATCAGGGTCGGACGGAAATGGATGACCATGGACGAATACCGATCATCCTGTCTAATATGTCTGTATACCGCGAATTTGTCTTGTTCGGTCGAGGAAATGGCGCTATAATATCTAGTATGATAATTGAGAGGACGATAACAGAAGATATCCTGCGTCGTCTGCACAGCGATCGGCGGATCGTTCTGCTGTACGGACCTCGGCAGAGCGGAAAGACCACCCTCGCCCGCGAAATACTAAAGCGTTTCGGCAGGCCGGCGATAATGGTCAATGGCGAGGATCCACGCGCTCAAGAACTTTGGTCTTCCAGGGATCTGCGAAGGATACGAGGCCAGATAGCCGGCTTCGATTTAGTATGCGTCGACGAGGCGCAGCATATACCGGGTGTCGAACTCGCGCTCAAGCTTCTCTTCGACGAAGGATTCAAGGGATCTCTCTTGGTGACGGGATCTTCGAGCCCGGATATCGCCCGAACCGCTAAAGAAGCCCTCACGGGCAGGACTTGGACCTATACGCTTTTCCCGATAGCGTTTTCTGAACTCGGCAGGACTATGAGCGACTACGATCTGGACGGGCTGCTGCCGGAAAAATTGGTGCTCGGACTGTACCCGGGGCTTTTGGGCATGGAATCCAAGGCCGACAAGGTGGCGCATCTTTTGGAACTGAGCTCGGCATACCTCTACAAGGATGTGTTGGAGCTGGGCGGCATACGGAATCCACGAAAACTCCGGGATCTCTTGCGGTTTTTGGCCTATCAGGTAGGATCGGAGGTTTCATACCAAGAGTTGGGCAGGCAGACTTCGATGAGCGCGGACACGGTGATTTCATATATCGACCTATTGGAAAAGGCCTTCGTTTTATTTCGCCTGGGCGGTTACAGCAGGAATCTTAGAAAAGAGATAACTCGCAAGGACAAGGTCTACTTTTTCGACAACGGAATCAGGAACGCGCTGATCGACGATTTCAAGGACTGGGAGATCCGGCCGGACAAGGGAGCTTTGTGGGAAAACTTTCTCGTGAGCGAGCGGAAAAAGTATAACGCATACCGGGGCTGGCACGGGGGATCATGGTTCTGGCGCACTCATACCGGCGCCGAACTGGATTATGTCGAAGAGGCGGACGGCTCGCTGGCGGGATTTGAATTTAAACTAGGCAAGCGCGCCGCCTCGGCTCCGGCTTCCTGGACCACAGTCTATCCCGAGGCTGGTTTCGAATGTATTACCCGCGATAACTATCTAGAGTTTATTGTCGGGGGAATAAGGACAGGATAACAGGAGCATCCAGGAAGGACAGGAAATAGTTTTGGGTAAAGAAAATACTTGAAAGTAGAGGTTCTATTCCGATTGCCCCGCCACCTCGTTTAGCTTAGCTAAATCACAAAAGTCGTACTACTAATGTGATAAAACTCGCAAAACAGGCTTTACTTTTGTGCAAGCCAAGAGTAGCATTTCTGGTATGGAAAGAAATGCCTTGGCAAGCCTGGAAGCGTGGAGACTCGATGCGCGAAGAAAGCCTTTAGTCTTGAATGGGGCTCGCCAGGTCGGTAAAACGTGGTTGCTCAGAGAATTTGGAAAAAGGGCGTATAAAAATGTCGCCTATATAAATTTCGAGTCCAACGAGCGCATGGCGGCGCTTTTTTCGTCCAACCTGGACCCGGAGCGTCTGCTCACAGGTTTGCGGGTTGAGTCGGGTATTCGAATTGAACCGGAAAATACCCTCATCATATTTGATGAAATACAAGATACACCGAAGGCGATCACCTCACTCAAGTATTTTTACGAAAATGTCCCCCACTATCACATTGCGGCGGCGGGTTCGCTTTTAGGAATCGCCACACATGCGGGGGTATCATTTCCTGTAGGAAAGGTAGACTTTTTAAATCTTTACCCTCTTTCCTTCTTGGAATTTTTAAAAGCCATCGGCGATTCCGAATTGTCGGACTTGGTTTCGTTCGGCGATTGGTCCATGATCGACGCCTTTAAAGAAAAACTGACCGAGTCTTTGCGGTATTACTATTGCGTTGGCGGAATGCCTGAAAGTGTGGCTACTTTTATAGCGACAAAGGATCTCGGGCAGGTTCGGGTATTCCAGAAAAAGCTGCTCGAAGCCTATGAAAGAGATTTTTCCAAATATGCTAAATCGGACATGGTTCCTCGAATCCGCGCGGTGTGGAATTCCTTGCCGGCGCAATTGGCACGGGAGCAGAAAAAGTTCATGTACGGCCTTGTACGCGAAGGCGCTAGAGCGCGGGAATACGAAAATGCGATCGAATGGCTGTGCGGTGCGGGACTCATGCAAAAAGTCTTCAGAGTATCCAAGCCCGGATTTCCTCTCAAAGCCTACCAAGAACTCAACGCTTTCAAGCTATTTATGTTGGATGTAGGGCTTCTGGCCGCCCTGGCGGACCTGTCGATCCAAACAGTGCTCCAGGGGAATGCACTTTTCGAGGAATTCAAAGGCGCGCTTACCGAACAATATGTGGCACAGGAATTGTGCCTATTGGAGGGAGCGAATGCTTCATACTGGTCCAGCGACACTTCGAGGGCAGAAGTCGATTTTCTGATTCAAGGACAAGATTCCATATATCCGCTTGAGGTAAAGGCTACCGAAAACCTGCAGGCTAAAAGCCTGAAAGTCTATAACGAAAAGTTTTCTCCTCCCCGCTGCCTCAGGATCTCGCTTTCGCCCTACCGCGAAGAGCGCTGGTTGACGAATATTCCTCTCTATGCGCTTTCCCTTCTTGGCACAATTTTGTGAGGAGAAGAACAGGATAACAGGAGCATCCAGGAAGGACAGGAAATAGGTTTGGGTAAAGAAAAAACTTAAAAATAGAGATTCTATTCTTTACCCTAAAAAGAAATCCTGGAAATCTTGATTTTCTTTTTATTCTGTCATGATATTCGGTATAGCGAAAACTATGTGAATTTAGCTGTTGTAATTTCGATATAACCGATCTATACTTTTCACTATGATACGTAGAGAAAGCTACCTGGAGAAAATCCGCCCTTTTATCGATACTCCTGTGGTAAAGGTGCTCACAGGAATACGGCGATGCGGCAAGACCGTAATGCTGGAACTTATTCGGCAGGACTTGCAGCAAAAAGGCATCGCACCGTCGAGGATGCTCTCCATTAATTTTGAGTCCAGTCGTGACCCTTGCGTCGGAAGCCGCGAATCGATCTATTCCCACATCAAAGCGGCCACCGAAAACGGGAAGCTGTACCTGTTCCTGGACGAGGTCCAGGAGCTTGACGGCTGGGAAAAACTCGTCAATTCCTGCATGGTCGATTTCGACATCGACATATTCATCACCGGTTCGAACGCGAAGATGTTGTCGGGCGAGCTGGCTACCTACCTTGGGGGCAGGTATGTCGAGATCAGGATATACCCCTTTTCTTTCAGGGAAGCGCTCGACTGTTATGCGGAAGCAGGAGAATCCATCGATCAGGCTGAAGCGTTCATGCGCTACCTTGTCATGGGGGGGATGCCGTTCCTGTATCGTCATTTCTTCGATGCGACATCGGCACGGCAGTACTTAAGCGATATTTTCGATTCCATAATTCTCAAGGACATCGCGCAGCGAAACAAGGTCCGGGATATAGACCAGTTGAAGCGACTGATATTGTTTTTTATAGCGAATGTCGGAAACACCTTCTCTGCGGCATCGGTGGTTCAGTATCTCAAGAACGAAAAAAGAAACCTGTCGAGCGAAACGCTCTATAATTATATCCGCTATTGCCAAGAGGCTTGCCTTTTACACCTCGTGCCGAGAGAAGATGTGATAGGCAAGAAGCTCTTGAGTTTTCAGGAAAAGATTTACCTCGCCGACCATGGAATACGCGAAGCTCTCTATGGCAGCAACCAGAGGGATATCAATCAGACCCTGGAGAATATCGTCTACATGGAGTTATTGAGGCGTGGATATGAGGTGACGGTAGGAAAAAGCGCCCAGGCCGAGGTGGATTTTTCGGCAAAAAAGGGAAACGAGAAGTTGTACGTGCAAGTAGCCTATCTTCTTGCGGGCGACGATACCATCGAAAGGGAATTTTCCGCGCTGGAGCGAATTCCCGACAACTATCCCAAATACGTGGTGACGATGGACGAGGTGGACCGGAGCAGGAACGGCATACGTCATATGAACATCAGGCGGTTCCTGCTAAGTATTGAGTGAGCCGGAAAGGATAACGGGATGGACGGGATCGGCAGGAAAAATCTTTGGTAAAGAAATAACGGAATAAAGCTTTTTCTTTACCATAAAGATAAATACTGTAAATTTCGATTTTCCTTTTATCCTGCCTTCGGCGATCCGCGGCTATTTATTCTGCGCCTTGACGAGCAATTCGGCGGAAAGCCAGGCACCGTCCTCATCGACGCATTCCAGACAATCCCCAAGGCCGGCCTTTTCCTCAAAACGCTGTACGATCAGAGGAAAGACCTCTATCGATTCGTCATATCGGGTTCATCCACGCTGGAACTGGCAAAGAATGGCGAATTTCTGACCGGCCGAAAGAAAGAATTCATCCTTCGGCCGTTTCATTCAAGGAGTTCGTCAGGGCGCGATTGCCGGAACTCCCCTTGCGCGAATTCGAGGCGAACGATCTCGGTCGGCTCGAAGATTATGCGGCGCTGCATGGAACGGCGCTCAAAGCCGCTTACACCGAGTATCTGAACTGCGGAGGATATCCGGAACCGGCGCTCGCCTCCGAAATCGCGATTTACGTGGCGTTTCTTGTTCATAAAGGACCCAAATCCCAGGCTCCGTGGAATGCCGAATACAACAACCAAATCTCGTTGACGAATGAAAGTTCCTGGCCTATCCTTGGCTTGTATCGATTAAATCCCTAGGAGGTATGTATGAGGAAATTGATGGTTGCGGTTCTCTGTTGCCTGGTTTTCCTTGCTCCTGTCTTCGGACAAGCGGGAGGAGATCAGGTACAGTGGAGAAAGTATGCTGGTACGTCCTTGTACCTGGGCATGAATAAGCACATTTACACAACCACTATCCGAAAAGTGATCGATGAGTTCACGGCGAAGACGGGCATAAAGATTGTTATCGACGAATACGCCCAGGACGAGTTCATGAATAAACGATTGGTGGACTTGTCTTCGGGGGCGGGAGCCTTCGATATCGTGATGATGGACTCCATAGCCACGCAGGCGGCCCAGGCAGGGTGGATCGAGAATCTCGATCCCTGGTTCGAGCGCAAGGACCTGGTGGACAAAAAGGCCTATAACTTCCAGGATCTGAGTCCCTCGTTCCGCAAAGCCTTTACCGTGAACGGGAGCACCTACGCGATTCCCGTATCGGGGGAGAAGCAAATTCTCTACTACAGAAAGGATATTTTCAAAGAGAAAAATCTAAAAGTTCCGGCTACCTTCGATGAGCTTTTCGAGACGGCGAAGACGCTCAAAAAGGAATATCCCGCCGGTATTCTGCTGCGGGGACAAAAAATTCACACGGTCAGCAACACCACGGGAGTGATCTGGTCCTACGGCGGCAAGATCGCCGACGATCCGGCCAAGTATAACAAGGCTGTTTTCAATTCGCCGGAGGGGATCAAGGGCGCGGATATGTATACGACCATGGCCAGGGAATTCGGTCCCGCGGGGGTGGGCAACTACACCTGGTACGAATGCGTTTCCGATTTTCAGCAGGGCAAAGCACCGATGTATCTGGACATGAGCGTCTTCATGTCCCAGTTCGAGGACAAGGAAAAGTCGCTGGTGGCCGGCAAGGTGGGCTACGCTCCGATGCCCGCGGGGCCCGCGGGATCCAAACCCACGGGAGGCGCTTGGGCGATCAGCATGAGCACCGCTTCGAAGAAAAAAGACGCGGCCTTTATGTTCTTGTCCTGGGTTACGAGCCCCGAGGTCTGCGTTAAGCTGGCGCTGGAGGGCGGCATTTCGGCGAGATCTTCGGTGCTGGGTCATCCGTCTCTGGCGGCGAAGTATCCAGCCGACTGGCTATCGGCCTTTTCGGCCGGATTGGCCGCGGATGTGCCGGAGCTTACCTTCCCGCTGATTTCCAAGAACGAGGAATACTTGGATACCATCGGCACTGCCTTCAATTCTCTCATACTTAAGAAGCAAGATGTGAAAGCGGTGCTCGACGACGCGGCGATAAAGGTTACAAAGATTTTCCAGGAGAGTAAGTAAGAGGTTCAGCAGCCGGGGAAGCCTCAAGGGCATCCCCGGCTGTTTTCGTGTTTTCCCGATATCGCCCAACACCATAAACAAGAGGTAGCTATGCGAGGCGGGTTGCAGGAAAGGGAAATACGGCGATTCCGATGGGCGATGCTCGCGCCCGGGCTCATCGTCCTCTTCGCGATCAACGCAGTCCCGATTATCGATACTTTATTGACGAGCTTCAACGATTTTTACCTGCCTCGGCCGCAGCAGGAAAAATTCATCGGCCTTGCCAATTACGTAAACCTGTTCAAAGATGCGCGATTTCTCTCCGCCCTGGGACGGACCTTCAAGTTCGTTGCCTTGGTGGTATCCACCGAGATTGTCCTGGGACTTTCGATAGCCATTTTGCTGACCAGTGATATAAAGGCTTCAAAGGCGCTCCGTTCGGTATTTCTTCTTCCGATAATCCTCACGCCGATAACGACAGCTTTTATGTGGAGGATCATGTTCAGCCCCACCTTGGGGGTGTTCAATTATTTTTTGAGCCTGGTTGGAATAGAGCCGCAGCAATGGATTTATTCAGTGGATCAGGCATTGCCTTCGGTGGCCATGGTCATTACCTGGTGCAAGACGCCTTTCATGATCATGGTGTTCTATACCGGTCTTTTGTCTATTCCAGACGATGTCATCGACGCGGCGATGATAGACGGAGCCTCACGTTGGCAGCAGATGATCCATATCAAACTGCCGCTCATCAGGCCGGTGTTTTTCGTTGCCATTCTGTTTCAGCTGATCGACACGTTCAAGGAATTCGACCTTACCTTTATTCTCACCAGAGGGGGGCCCGGATCAACCACGGAATGGCTCAGTGTTTATACCTATCTCAATTCTTTCGGATTCTTGAAAATGGGATATGGTTCGGCATCGGCCATCATCATGTCGGTGCTCATTACCATTATCGCAGCCCTTGTGGTCAAGTTCGGAGGTGTCAATCTTGAGCAGTAAAGCGCGGCGAAAGAAAGGTTACGGCGTCTGGGTTAAAACCATCCTGATCTGGGGATTCGCCGTGCTCTACCTATTCCCCTTGGTCTGGACCTTTTCCCTTTCGCTGAAAACCCAGGTGGACGCCCTCAGCTATCCGCCTAAGTTCATATCCATACTTACACTGTCCAATTACGTGAAAGTATGGAGTGAGAGCGATTTTCTCAAATACTGCCTCAACAGCTTGATCATAGCTCTGTCGGCCACCGTCATAGGGCTTACCCTGGCCACTCCGGCGGCTTACGTATTGTCCAGAAAACGATACAAGCCTAAGGGTTCGAAATATATTCTCTTCGGCGTGCTGAGCACCCGGGTCGTTCCCCAGATAACATTCATGATTCCGTTTTTCATTCTTTTCAGAAAGCTCAGACTTATCGATACTCATATTTCCGTGATAATCATGCATCTCACTATTATCCTGGGTTTCGGAATATGGATGATGAAAAGCTATTTCCAGGAGATACCCTTCGAGCTGGAGGAGTCGGCCCTTATCGACGGCTGCAACTATTTTACCGCGTTCAGAAGGATCATTCTTCCCCTGGGAGCGCCCGGCATAGCAACGACGGCTATTTTTTCCTTCAATTACTCCTGGAACGAATTTCTCTACTCCCTCATCCTTACGGGAAAAAACACAAAGACAGTCCCGCTGGGGGTATACAACTGGGTCGGGTACGAGGAAATCAACTGGGGCGGGCTTACCGCCACGGCCATTCTCGCGCTGGTGCCTATTTTGATTTTCTATGGATTCGTCCAGCGGGGCCTTGTGCGGGGACTCACCATGGGCGCGGTCAAGGGTTAGCGATTATCACAATGAAGAGGAGGATGGGATGAAAGAACTGGGCTTGCTCATAAAGATCACCGACAGGGATTCCATAGAAACCATGCTGAATAGGGTGGCGGAGTTCGGCTTTTCGAACTGCCAGGTATCCACCTACGTGCCCGAACTGCTGACCAGGGAAACGGCCGAAACGATCAAGGCAATCTGCGCGCGGAAGAAAATCGAAATCACCATGATGTGGGTAGGCTGGCCGGGCAGGTGCGAATGGAACTTCGTGGGCGGACCTGATACGGTGGGAATAGTGCCCCTCAAATACAGGGCCGAGCGGGTGGCGATAATCAAGAGGGGCTCGGACTTCGCGAAAATGCTGGGGGTTGGGCTGGTAGCCTCCCACGCGGGATTCATACCGGAGAATATGAGCGATCCGCTTTATCCGGGGGTGGTGGAGGCCTTGCGGGAGTTGGCGCTACACTGCGCCAACAACGGCCAGACCCTCTGTTTCGAGACAGGGCAGGAAACCCCCGTTACCCTTTTGCGTACCCTGGAAGATGTGGGAACAGGAAATCTGGGAGTCAACCTGGACCCTGCCAATCTTATCATGTACGGAAAGGGGAACCCCGTGGACGCCCTGAAAGTGATCGGCCGTTATGTAAAAGGTATTCATATAAAAGACGGAAAATATCCCACGGACGGCAAGGAATTAGGGGTGGAGGTGCCTTTGGGGCAGGGAGATGTGGATTTCCCCAAATTCTTCGCCGGCCTCGAAGCGCTGGGGTATAAGGGCGCCTACACGTTGGAGATCGAATTGGATCGGCGCGTCAAGGAAGAAACACCCAAGGAAGCCATAGAGGCAGCCACTGCATATCTGCGGAGCGTGCTGGGATGATGAAGGGAGTAATCGTCGGCGCGGGATTCATGGGTAGAACCCATTTGGAAGCGTATGCATCCCGAAAGGACGCGGAGATTGTATGTATCGTCGACCGGGATGAGCAAAAGGCTAAGGCCTTGACCCAGGCTTATGGCATAGAGGCACTGGCGGAACTCTCCCGGGCTTTGGAGGAATGGAAAATCGACTTCGTGGATGTCTGCCTGCCCTCCACCCTGCACAAGCAAGCCGTTGTGACCGCTCTTGAAGCGGGGGCCCATGTTCTGGTGGAAAAGCCCTTCGCGCTGAGCCTGGAAGACGCGGACGCCATGATCGAGGCCGCCGACAAAGCCCGGCGGCGTCTCATGGTCGCCCATGTCTGCCGCTTTATGCCCCAGTACCAATACTTGAAGCAGACCGTAGCGACGGAACGCCTGGGCAAAAGCCTGATTTTTTCCGCCTGGCGTCTTTCGGAAACCCCGGGCTGGAGCTGGAACAATTGGCTCAACGACAAGAGCCTGAGCGGCGGCACTTTGCTGGATCTTTCCATCCACGACCTGGACATCGCCAACTGGCTTTTCGGAACTCCCGTAGAGCACCGGCTGAAGGAAATCGCTTCTCCCCTAAAAACCGGCCCCAGCCACCTTATTTCCAGCCTGGGCTATCCGGGAATAGGGGCTGTGACCATCGAGGCCAGTCACCTCATGCCAGCAGGATATCCCTTCTCGACCGGCTTCCGCCTTGTGACGGAGCGAGGATCTCTGGAGTGGGGAACTTCCGCCGCGCAACCGGGATGTCTTGGAGAATTTACCGACCAGGGGGAGCGGCAGATCGAGATAAAGGAAGAAGATCCCTACCGGAGGGAGATTCAGCATTTTCTGGACTGCCTGCGAACAGGAAAAGCCTTCGCGATAAGCCCCCGGGAAGCCAGGCTGGCGGTGCGCACCGTGGCCATGCTTCAGAACCCAGACGGTTGTTGTTAAAGGACAGGATAATCGGGTCGACGGGACCGGCCGGATTGAAAGCCGGTCTTTCCCTGTGTCCCATCCGTCTTTGAAGCATATTTTTGTGAAATTTTCTTGAAGCCTATTGCTTCCATTTATAGCTTGCCCTAAAATGTTCAAAGTTTGAACGTTTCGGGGCGCGAATCCCCGGGGTGGCTAAAAAAGACGGATAAAAATGTTTAGTTTCGTGCAGCTTTCTTAGGATTTTTTTCATCGATAGGCTTGAGCGTCGAAGCGAGAGCGGCCCGCCGTCTTTTTCCACCGTTCATTCCATGCGCCGCGCATGTGGCATGTCAGCGTGTTTCGGCCGCGACAAAGGCTGCCCGTGGCTACAGCGTCTCACAAGTCAAGTATTGGGGTCAGACCCCATGTTTTCAGGGTAAAAGTATTCCCTTGATTAACAAGCAGGAATAATTCTCAATTTTGAAGCATAAGGCTAGTTTAGTATAGTTTGTATCTTTGAAAAAAGAATAGTCTTTATCCTTTAAGGATAATCAATGGCTTGAACAAATGTTAAAACAGCCATATCATGACTTTGACGCATTCCTCAAGGCCTGTAAGGTACGGGCGAGGTCGCGAGTTGTTGTGTTGAGAAAGGCTCAAGATGATGCCAGGAACGATTTTGGGCTGAAGACTTCAGGAGAAATCCTAAGGTTTATAGCGAATGGTGGTCTAGAGCAGTTGGAATTTATCAATTCAAAACTGTGGGAAAATAATCCAGATCCATCCCGGCCTGTGATTGTAGATGGATATGAGTTTGTATCGCGGATGAAAAGAGGATATGTGGCGTTAATGTTCAACAAGGTAACTGGCTATTGGACGATTAAGTCATTTCATATTTCAGATAATGCCAACCTGCCATTTGTTGATGCGTTCAAGAAGGCGGGATTTATCTCAGGGGGCGATAATGAGTAAACGTATCTGCCCAGTATGCGGAATCGGTGCTCTTGAAAAAATTCTTACTTCAATAACCCTTTCCGATCCTTCCGGAATTGAAAAAACCATTGAGATTTCTGAATATAAGTGCCCAGCCTGTGAAGCCGAAGGTGATCTGTTCGGCGAAAATGACCGCGTTATACAGGATGAGTATAAGAAAATGAGGGCGGAAGCGGTCGCGTCGATGCTGGAGAAATTTCACTCCAAGAAAATAAGCTTGTCTGCGGCAGAACGTGTGTTGGAGCTTCCTCAACGGACACTTTCCAAATGGAAAAACAAATCGATGGTACCTTCGGCCAGTGCCGCGCTCCTAATACGCTATGTCAATCTTTTCCCTTGGCTTCTCGATGTCGCGGACAATAAATTCAATCCGAAAAACGCACAGCAAATCCATGTCACCGCGGCGATGCGTGATCTGTGCGAAATGACTAAGGGAAGTGATGTGACCAGCCTTTCGGCGGGAATCGTCGAGAATCTCAATAATGCTGTTTTCTATGTAAATATGGAAAAGGGCATAACGCAACGCAGCATAATGGATACCGTTACTTCGGCATCAACCGGATTGATGGTGCATTCCGGGGCTTGCGAGTATAGCTATGAAACTTGATACTTTGCTGATATGCGATGATATCCGCCAAGAAGTGGGCGGTAAGCAATCCCTGATGGGACTCTATAACGATAGCATCATTTTTGGACCGAGCCCCGAGGGGATGCAGGCCTGGCCAAAATTGATGAGACTAGGTTTTTTCATTCGTTTATCGTTCAATGAAGATGAAAAAATCCCGGAAGGAACGACATTCGTATTTTCATTCAAGCGCGGGGATGAGTCGGTACAGATAGCGAAGGGCCAATTTTTTGTCAAAGAACTAGCGGGGCTTCGTTTCGCAAATCTTGCGATTATGGCCAATCCTTTCGTTATCAACGGCCCCGGCGAAATTAAATTTTCTCTTTTTCTCTTAGATGCGCAAGGTAAAGCCTACAAGACATTTGCGGAAGCGGGATCGATAAGAATCGAACAGAGGGTTTAAGGCATGGGGTCAGACCCCATTTTTTCTATGAACCAACTAACCCAAAAATTCGCCGAGCTGTTCGGCGCGCAACCGGTGGGGCAGATACGCTCCCCTTTAAGGATTTGTCCCCTGGGGGCCCATGTGGATCACCAGGGCGGTCTGGTGACGGGCATGGCGCTGGACGTGAACGTGGATCTGCTCTACTCGCCGGACGAGGCGGGTTTTGTGCGGGTGCAGAGCGTGGATTTTCCGGACGAGGAGTATTTCCACATCGATCGGGTGCCGGAGATGCTGCCGGGGTTCTGGGGCAATTATATCCGGGGTTCGGTCCTTTCGTTGGCCAGGGATTTCAAGCTGCGAAAAGGCTTCAAGGCGGTGATCCGGGGCAGGCTGCCCATGGGCGGGTTGTCGTCCTCGGCGGCGGTGACGACGGCGTATCTGATGGCCTTGGCGGACGTGAACGCTCTGGAGTTGGGCAAGGAAGCGCTGATCCAATACAGTCATTGGGTGGAGACGGCATTTATCGGGCTCAAGAACGGTATTTTGGACCAGTCGTCGAATATTTTGAGCCGCGACGGGTTTCTGATGAAGATGGATTGCCAGAGCAACGAGTGGGAGCTGGTGCCCAAGAATCCGGCCATGCCGGATTTCGACGTGGTGATCGTGAATTCGGGCTTCACCAAGGCGCTTATCGGGACGGACTACAACAACAGGGTGGACGAGTGCAAGATCGCCGCCTCGCTTTTGGAGGAAGTGGCCCGGGGAAGGACGACGCCGTACAAGGACATAAGGTTGCGGGAAATTTCGCGCCGGGAGTGGCTGGATCATAAGGACGCGCTCCCGGGGCGGTTCGGCAAGCGGGCCAAGCATTTTTTCACCGAAAACCAGCGGGTGGCCGAGGGTGTGGAGGCCTGGAAACAGGGCGATATCGAAGCCTTCGGCGCGTTGATGAAGGAATCGGGCGAGAGTTCGGTGAACGATTATCAGTGCGGTTCGCCTGAGCTGATCACGATTTTCAACGCGCTTAAAGTAGCGCCGGGGGTCTACGGGGCCCGGTTCAGCGGGGCGGGGTACAGGGGCTGCTGTATCGGCATATCGGATCCAGCGTATAGAAAAGAGATCGAGGCGAGGATCGCCGAGCGCTATCCGGTGGAACATCCTGAGTACGCGGATAAATACAAGGTCTACTTCTGCAAGACCGCGGACGGCGCCTCCTATCTGTGCCGGGTCGCGGGGAAATAATTTAAGAAATATGACAGGATCCACAGGATGAAGTGTCTGCTCCTGGTGGCCGGCTATGCCACGCGGCTGTATCCGCTCACGAAGGACAGGCCGAAAAGCCTGCTGCCCGTGGGCGGAAAGACGATCCTGGAGCGCTTGATCGACAAGATCGATCAGGTCCCACGGATAAACGAGATTATTCTGGTATCCAACGCGCGGTTCGCCGATCAGTTTGGCGCCTATATAAAAGAAATCGGGCAGGATGCCAGGATTTCCATGATCAACGACGGTACCTGGGACAACGAGAGCCGCCTGGGCGCCATAGGCGACATGGACCTGGCGATCCGTCAAAAGGGGATAGACGAGGATCTCATGGTTTTGGCCGGGGACAATCTCTTCGATTTTTCCCTGGCGGACTTCGCGACCTTTCAGGCAGGGGTAAAGGCCGATTGCATCACCGCCCACAGGGAAGAGCGCCTGACGGCGCTCCAAAAGACAGGGGTGGCGGAGCTGGACGAGGCGGGCAGGGTGCTTTCTTTCGAGGAAAAGCCGGCCCAACCCAGATCGAATTTCGCGGTGCCGCCCTTTTACCTGTATAAGAAAGAAACCCTTCCGCTGATCCGCAGCTATATTGAAGAAGGCAACAACGCCGACGCGCCGGGTCAGTTCATCGGCTGGCTTGTAAACAGAAAACCGGTTTACGCCTTTCGGTTCAGCGGAAAGCGTCACGACATAGGCTCCCTGGAAAGCTATCAGGAAGCCCAGCGGCTCTTTAGCGCATAGAATCTTCGGCGCACAGGCCTTTCAGGGCGTAAAAAATTTGGGCATGTAATTAAGGAAAAAATGGCAAGCATCGCGGTTATAGGAACGGGCTATGTGGGGCTGGTGTCCGGCGCCTGCCTGGCGGATTTCGGCAACACGGTGACCTGCGTGGATACGGATCAGGCCAAGATTGCCCGGCTCGAACAGGGCCAGATTCCCATTTTCGAACCCGGCCTGGACGAGGTGGTCCAGCGGAACGTAAAGGCGGGCCGGCTTTCGTTTTCCACCGATTCGGGCGCGGCTATCGCGAACAACGAGGTTGTCTTTATCGCCGTGGGTACGCCGCCAGAGGAAAACGGGGCGGCGGATCTTTCCTATGTGGAGGCGGCGGCCAGAACCATAGGAAAATCCATGACAGGCTACCGGCTGGTGGTGGACAAGAGCACGGTTCCCATCGGCACCGCCAGGAAGGTGGCGGGGTGGATAGGCGAGGAATTGCAGGCGAGAGGCGAAGCCTTCGATCTGGATGTTGTTTCCAATCCGGAATTTTTAAGGGAAGGTTCGGCGGTCTACGATTTTTTGCACCCCGACCGGGTGGTCCTGGGCGTGGAAAGCGGGCGCGCCGGGGCGATAATGAAGGATGTGTACCGCTCTCTATACTTAAACGAAACGCCCTTCGTGGAAACCAACCTGGAGTCGGCGGAGATGATAAAGTACGCATCCAACGCCTTTCTGGCGGTCAAGATCACCTTTATCAACGAAATCGCCAATCTCTGCGAACAGGTAGGGGCGGACGTAAAGGCCGTGGCCCATGCCATGGGCAAGGACGGGCGAATAGGGCCTAAGTTCCTCCATCCCGGCCCCGGCTACGGCGGCTCCTGCTTTCCCAAGGATACGAGAGCCCTGGCCGACATAGCCAAGCGATCGAAAAGCCGTTTAAGGATCGTGGAAGCCACCATAGAAGCGAACGAGGCCCAAAAACAGCGTATGGTGGAGAAAATCCTCGCGGCGGTCGGATCGCCGCAGGGCAAAACCTTCGCCATCCTGGGCCTGGCCTTCAAGCCCAACACCGACGACATGCGGGAAGCCCCGGCCCTTACCATCATCGAGAGGCTGGTTTCCAAGGGAGCTAGAATCAAAGCCTACGATCCCGGAGCCATGAAGGAGGCGGCCTGGCGTCTTGGAACGATAGATCACAGCATTACCTATTGCCTGTCGGAATACGACACCATGAAAGACTCGGACGCCCTTATAATCCTGACCGAATGGAACCAGTTCAGGAACCTCGATCTGGCCAAGGCAAAGCAGCTTTTAAAAACGCCCCTCTTCTTCGATTTCAGAAACCTCTACGAGAGAAAAACCCTGGAATCCCTGGGATTTTCCTATCAGGGAGTAGGCAGATAAGATGCGCATCCTCGTCACCGGCGCCGCCGGCTTCATAGGCTTTCACACGGCAAAGCGCTTTCTCGAAGAAGGCCACAGCGTCGTAGGCATAGATTCCATCAACAGCTATTACGACCCCGAGCTCAAATTCGCCCGCCTGAATGAACTGGGAATAGACCGCCAGGCCGAAACCTGGGGAACGCCGGTACAGAGCGGCAGATACCCGGAATTCAGCTTTATACGGATGAAGCTGGAAGACAGGGCGGTGATGGAAAGCCTTTTCAAGAAAGGCTGTTTCGGCTGGGTCATACATCTGGCCGCCCAGGCCGGCGTGCGCTACTCCCTCGACCATCCCCACGAGTACATCGATTCCAACATCGTCGGCTTTTTGAATATCCTCGAAGGCTGCAGGTACGGCAAGGTGGAGCACCTGGTCTACGCCTCCAGTTCCTCGGTCTACGGAAACAGCAACGAATTCCCCTTCAAGGAATCGGCCAACGTCGACTACCCCATCAGTCTTTACGCGGCGACAAAAAAATCGAACGAACTGATGGCCTACACCTACAGCCACCTCTACGGCCTGAAAACCACGGGCTTGCGGTTTTTTACCGTCTACGGACCCTGGGGCCGGCCCGATATGGCCTACTTTAAGTTCACGAAAGCCATTCTCGAAGGAAAGCCCATCAGCGTCTACAACCAGGGCGATCTATACAGGGACTTCACCTATATCGACGATGTCGTCGAAGGCATTTCCAGAATCGTACAAAAAGCCCAGGGCGAAACCTATAAAATCTTCAATATCGGCAACAACAACCCCATCCAGCTCAACCACTACATCCAGGTGCTGGAAAAAGTCTTGGGCAAAAAAGCCATGATCAACTACGAACCCATGCAACCCGGCGACGTCTACCGCACCGGCGCCGACATAAGCACACTGGAACACTCCGTCGACTGGAAACCAAGCACGGATATCAGTGTTGGACTTACGTCTTTTTTTGAATGGTATGTAAAATACTTTCTAAAAGAGGAATAATAATGAAAGGTATTATCCTTGCGGGAGGCTCGGCGACCCGTTTGTTTCCAGTAACAAAAGCAATTTCAAAACAAATTCTTCCCATATACGATAAGCCGATGATCTATTACCCCTTGTCGGCGCTCATGCTAGCAGGAATCAGGGATGTGCTTATTATCTCGACGCCCAGGGATTTGTCTGTGTTTAAAGACTTATTCGGATCAGGAGAGCAGCTGGGCATGCGTTTTTCTTATAAGTTTCAGGAAACGCCCCGAGGATTGGCTGATGCGTTTATCGTAGGAGAGGAATTTATAAACAAGGATCGGGTAGCGTTGGTGCTAGGAGATAATCTTTTTTATGGCGCTGGCTTTACAGGTTCGCTGGAGCGAGCTGCGGCCAATACCGACGGTGCTACGATCTTCGGGTATTGGGTAAAGGATCCGAGGTCTTACGGGGTGGTGGATTTCGATGATACGGGTAAGGCGCTTTCCATAGAGGAAAAACCGGCTAATCCTAAGTCGCACTATGCGGTGCCGGGCTTATACTTTTATGACAACGATGTGGTCGAGATAGCTAAAAGTGTTAAACCATCAGCGCGGGGCGAAATCGAAATTACCTCGGTGAATAATGAGTATCTGGCCAGGGGGAAGCTTAAAGTGGAGATATTCGGACGTGGGCTTGCCTGGCTGGATACTGGGAACTATGAAGGGCTACTGGAAGCGGGCAACTTTATTGAGACAATTCAAAAGCGGCAGGGTCAGTATGTGGCCTGTATCGAGGAGATTGCTTACCGCAAGGGCTGGATCGGCAAAGAACAGGTATTGAAAGCCGCCGAGGGTATTAAAACAGAATATGGGGAATACCTCCGCTATCTTGCATCGGAAGGAAGGCGCTGAAGATGCCCTTTTCCATTCAGCCAGGACCTATTAAAGGTTTATTTCTCATACAGCCCCAAGTGTTTGGCGATTCGCGGGGCTACTTTATGGAAACCTGGAGCCAGAAGGTCTTTGAGGAAGAGGGGCTTTTTGCTAATTTTATACAGGACAATCAATCGAAGTCAGTCAAGGGAGTACTGCGAGGTTTGCATTTCCAGAGGCAATATCCCCAAGGGAAGTTGGTACGCGCGATTCAGGGAGAAGTATTCGATGTGGCGGTGGACTTGCGGCAGGGATCTCTAAGCTTTGGAAAATGGTACGGGGTCATTCTTTCAGATAAACTGCAGAATCAATTCTATGTCCCTCCGGGTTTTGCCCACGGCTTTTTTGTACTTTCTGACGAAGCAGTTTTCGCCTATAAATGCACGGATTTCTATCATCCTGAAGATGAGGATGGCATTCGCTGGGATGATCCCACGATCGGTATAGAATGGCCGGAGATAGGCATGAAACCGTTGCTCTCTGCGAAAGATGCGGTATTGCCAGAATTTGACCCTATGCATATGTACTACGATAGTAAGAGGAATCCTGTATGATATGGCTCATTGGCAACAAGGGAATGCTGGGAAGTGAGCTTTCTGGAATCTTTATCCGTGAAAGAATCGAATTTGTTGGGACTGATCGTGAGGTTGACATACGAGGCCTCGATACGCTCAGAACGTATACAGAGTATAAAAAGATAGATTGGATAATTAATTGCTCGGCATATACGGCGGTGGACAAGGCCGAGGAGGAAGAAGATTTTGCGCGGTCGATTAACGCAACAGGAGCAGGTAATATTGCGACAGTAGCCCAGGAACTCGGCGCAAAGATGATTCATATCTCGACGGACTATGTCTTTAAGGGAGACGAGACTAGGCCGTATCTGGAAAGCGATCCTGTGGATCCCCAGGGAGCCTATGGACGCACCAAGGCCGAAGGAGAGGCGTTAGTTCAAGCCAATTGCACAAAGCATTTTATAATCAGAACCGCGTGGCTCTATGGAAAGCATGGTCCGAATTTCGTCACCACGATGCTTAGGCTGATGAAGGAAAAAGCGAGCATTTCCGTGGTTTCTGACCAGCGTGGAACTCCTACGTTGGCTTATGATCTTGCATCGGCGATCCATGAAGTAGTGGCGGCCAACGCGAATAAATTTGGAATCTACCATTTTACCAATGCAGGTGAGACAAGCTGGCATGGTTTTGCATCCGAGATCCAGCGCTGCAGCCGAGAATTAGGCATTCTTGACCATAACTGCGAGGTGCTTCCCATTACGAGCGATAAATATCCTTCAAAAGTAAAACGGCCAGCATGGTCCGTGCTGTCGAAAGAAAAAATACAGAACGAACTAGGCATTATTCCGCCTGAGTGGAAAGCATCGCTACAATCATATTTAAAAGGATCATTCTAAATGGAGCGAAGCTTCGGTACTATTCTTGTAACCGGCGGCGCGGGATTTATTGGTTCAAATTTTATACATTACCTTTTCAAGCCTGATACAGGATTTACGGGGAGAATCGTCAATCTCGATAAGCTAACCTATGCGGGGAATCTGGAAAACCTAACAACGATAGACAAAAAATTCGGTGGGAAGCGGTATTTTTTTGAACACGCGGATATTTGCGACAGGGTAAAAGTCAATGAAATACTGAAAAAATATTCGATTGACGCGATTGCCCATTTTGCCGCCGAGAGTCACGTGGATAGGTCGATTCATGGCCCTGAAGATTTTATCAGGACTAATATAATGGGTACCTTTACCCTTCTAGAAGCAGCGCGGGGATTCTGGAAAGACAGAAAAGATGTGCTCTTCCACCATGTATCCACCGATGAGGTTTATGGATCATTAGATGATTCCGGTTTTTTTAACGAAGATACACCTTACGATCCCCGGAGTCCCTATTCGGCCTCAAAAGCTGGCTCCGATCATCTGGTTAAGGCGTATTGGCATACCTATGGATTGCCTACAACTAGCACGAATTGTTCAAATAATTATGGACCCTACCAGTTTCCTGAGAAACTTATTCCCCTTATGATCTCTAATATGAGAATCGGGAAAGTCCTTCCGATTTACGGGGATGGAAAAAATATCAGGGATTGGCTCTATGTAGAAGACCATAATTCAGCAGTCTGGCTGGTGATGAAGCAGGGTGGGCTTGGAGAGACTTACAATATCGGCGGCGAGAACGAGTGGGAAAATATTAAACTACTGGAAAAGCTCATCGATATTGTGGCGTCAATCACGTATATACCGGTAGAAAAGATTTGTTCGACTATCTCTTATGTGAAAGACCGACCGGGCCATGACAGACGGTATGCAATTGATTGTTCTAAACTGAAAAGAGAATTAGCATGGAAACAATCGGTAAACTTCGAGGAAGGCCTTAAAAAGACTGTGAAATGGTACATTTCCAACGAAGAATGGGTAAAGCGAGTTCAATCCGGTGAATACCGGGCCTGGATGGAAAAAAATTACGAAAGACGCTAATTATAAGTAATAGATAATAAAAAACGAAGGCAAGACATAAAAACTCACTAAAACATTACACTTTTTATTATACTAAAAATTAATAAGAATTCGATTAACTATCGTTTAGAAAAATACTAATTTTAATATACAATAAAAATTGTGTAAACTTTTTCGAAACCGCTATTCTGTTTCTAGAAGAATTTCTTCAGAAGAAATGCTATACTGTATAAATATTTATAGCACTTATCTACTGGATTTCCCATTCGATAAATGATGGGTTTGCGAAGCGTTTCAGCAGATGAGCGAAATGTTTTTCAATGAAAACCAATAAGTTTCTAAAAAATTTTGAAACGAAACTAAAAGGAGAATTTCTTTGAGCAATCCCAAAATGATTCCCTTCTCTCCTCCAGATATTACAAAAGAGGAAATTGATGAAGTTGTTGACGCACTACGATCCGGTTGGATAACAACTGGCCCTAAGACAAAGCAATTTGAAAAGAATCTTGCGGCATTTTGTAATACCAGTACTGTCTGCTGTTTAAACTCCGCAACTGCAGCGCTTGAATTAGCTTTGATTCTCATGGGTATAGGCCCTGGCGATGAGGTCATCACCGGCACTTATACTTACACAGCATCTTGCAGCCCTATCATTCATGTAGGGGCAACTCCCGTTCTCATCGATACCTCACCGGATTCCTTTTTCCTGGATTATGAAGCTATTGGTAGAGCTATTACTAAGAAAACGAAGGCAATCATCCCAATAGATATCGGTGGGGTGATGTGTAACTATGACAGGCTATACGAAATAGTAGAAGCTAAAAAAGCTTTATATACTTCAAATTCATCAGTACAGGCAGCGTTTGATAGAGTAATAATACTTGCGGATAGCGCTCACGCTATTGGTGCTACCTATAAGGGTAAGAATGCTGGAGAAGTTGCCGACTTCACAGCCTTTTCTTTCCATGCGGTAAAAAATCTCACTACTGCTGAGGGCGGTGCGCTTACCTGGAAAGATCGACTTGGATTAGACAATGCTGCCTTGTATCATGAACTCCAGTTATTGTCCTTACACGGGCAGAGCAAGGATGCATTAGCTAAAACCAAGTTGGGAGCTTGGGAGTATGACATCGTCGGTCCTTATTACAAGTGCAATATGACTGACATCATGGCCGCTTTAGGATTGGTGCAACTAAAGCGATATCCAAAAATACTAAAACGAAGAAGACAAATTATAGAAATGTATAATGAAGGTTTGAAAAATCTTCCTGTTACTTCATTAATTCACTATAGCGATACATATACATCAAGCGGGCACCTATATTTGATGAGAATAAGTGGGTACAAAGAGCATCAAAGAAACGAATTTATAAAGAAGATGGCCGAAGCTGGCATAGCTACCAATGTGCACTATAAACCGCTTCCCATGCATACAGCTTATAAAAACCTTGGATTTTCAATCGGTGACTTCCCAAATACCTATAAGCAGTTTGAAAATGAAGTGACATTACCATTGCATACATGTTTGTCTGATCAAGAAATATACTATATTTTACAAAACATCAGAAAAATTCTTACTAGGTAGTTCAACATGCTTATTAAGCAATGGGATAAGCTTCCGGTAGATATGCAGAATGATTCTGTAAGACCATACTATGAGTTGCTGCGTAAAAAGACCGCGTCCTTAATAATAAAGAGACTCTTCGATATTGTAATGTCAATTTTATTACTTATAGTGCTTTTCCCTGTTTTCTTGATAGTGTCATTATTGATAAAATTCGACTCGAAAGGTCCTGTGTTCTATAGACAGCAACGTATTACTCAGTATGGTAAAATATTCAAAATTTTTAAATTCCGTACTATGATACAAAATGCCGATAAAAATGGTACTTTAGTTACGATTAGCAACGATATACGAGTAACAAGGATTGGAAAGAAACTACGCAAGTACAGACTGGACGAGATTCCTCAACTATTGAATATTTTTACAGGTGATATGACTTTCGTAGGGACAAGACCAGAAGTTTTAAAATATGTATCTTATTATAGTCAAGAAATGAAAGCTACATTACTGCTACCAGCAGGTGTAACTTCAAAAGCAAGCATTGAATATAAAGATGAAGAAAAAATATTTAAAGAGAATGAAAATACTGATTTAGTATATATAGAGAAGATTTTACCAGAAAAAATGAAAGTAAATTTAAAATCTTTGAAAAACTATTGTTTTATTGAAGAATTATTTCTTTTACTTAAGACTATTAAAAGTATTGTCAAGAGAAATCTATGAAGTATAGTGTTTTAATGACTGTTTATAGTGGTGACAGTCCTTTATTTTTCCAACAAAGTCTTATGAGTATGGTTAATCAATCTTTTAAGCCTGATGAAATTGTTTTAGTGAAAGATGGACCAATTCCGAAAAGCATTCAATTAATCATAAATGAAGTAAATAAATTAACTACAGGACTTATCAAAGAGATTCAACTAGAAAAGAATGTTGGACTAGGATTAGCTCTTAATGAAGGACTTAAAGCATGTAACAACGAATTAATAGCAAGAATGGATTCTGATGATATTTCATTACCAAAGAGATGTGAGCGACAGATCATTGAATTTGAGAAAAATCCTAGTTTAGATATTGTTGGTTGTCCTGTATATGAATTTATCGATTCAACTGAAAACGTTGTTGGAATTAGAAGAGTTCCATTAACAATGAATTTAATTAAAAAATATGTTCGAAGAAGAGATCCTTTTAATCACCCAACAGTTATATATAGAAAATCAAAATTATTAGAGATAGGGGGTTATAAAGATCTTAGAAAAAATCAAGATACTGATTTATGGTTAAGAATGATAAATAATGGTTGTATTGGAATGAATATTCCTGAAGTATTGTTTTTTTTTAGGTTTAATAATAATACATACAAAAAAAGGAAAAGTTGGATTAATACAAAGTTGCTTATTTCAATAAGATATGAAGCGTATAAATTGAAGTATTGTTCACTTTTAGATTTTTGTATTGTAGCTTTTTCACAAGTGGGTATCTTTATTCTACCTACAAAAATTCAAAAGATTATTTATATGAAATTTTTAAGGAATAAAAAGTGAATCTTGAAATAGAAATCAATACAATTCTCCAACAATTCCCAAAGCTAAAAAAAAATATAAAAAAAATATATCAATCATTCTTTGTTTTGCTCTCATTGAGAAAGCAAAATTCGTGTAACTTAATACAGTTAACACCAAATGATGGTTATGAATACTTTTTTGGTTATTATGATAAATCACCATGGGATATTTCAAATCGATATGTATTATGTTTAAAAGTAAAACGTACTTATAAAGATGTTGCACCCAAAGAGCCCGCTAATATTGTTTTAATAGATACAAAAAATGATAACGAGATAAAAGTTCTTGGTCAGACGCATGCTTGGAATGTGCAACAAGGATGTATGTTACAGTGGTTAGGTCCTGATTTTAAAGATAAGATTATTTTTAATGATTTTAGAGACAATCATTATTGTTCTGTTATTCTTTCAATAAATAATCATGAAGAAAAGATATTTGATATGCCAATTTATAGTGTTAATAAATCTGCTAATTTTGCTTTAACATTAGATTTTTCTCGTCTACACAGATTACGTAAAGGATATGGATATTCAAATATCCCAGATAAAACTAAAGGAATATTAATTCCAAATGGGCCATGTATTTGGAGAGTTGATTTAAAATATGGGAGCATTAAACCTATAATTTATTATAATGATCTTTATTGTTTTGAGAGTAGGGATGATATGATATCAGCTGAGCATAAAGTGAATCATATTATGATTTCTCCAAATGGGAAAAGATTTATGTTTCTACATAGATGGATAAAAAAGCAAAAAAAATATTCTCGCTTAATAACTTGCGATGCAGATGGTTCGAATATGTATAATCTTTTAGATCATGATATGGTATCTCATTGTAGTTGGAAAAACGATGAAGAGATTATTGTATTTGCTAATATGAAAAAAATAGGTGTTGGTTATTATTTGTTAAAAGACAAAAGTCACAAATTCAAACATTTATGGCCAGGGTTAGTACAGGATGGACATCCAAGTTATTCTCCTAATCTATCTCTTGTAGTTACAGACTCTTATCCTAATCGAATAAGAATGTCTAACGTATATTGCATGACAGAAAATGATAATCCTTTAATAGTTGCTAAAGTATTTATGCCATTTAAGTACGATAATGAAACTAGATGCGACTTACATCCGAGGTGGAGTCATAGTGGAAAGTATATATGTGTTGATTCTGTTATTAAAAGAAAAAGAGCATTATGCTACTTGGAGATAGATAATGAAGATTCTACAAATAAGTGATTCACTTAAGCAACGTTTTGGAGTAACATCATTTTTATATAACTATAATAGTAGTATTGATAGAAGCAAAGTAAATTTTGACTATTTAATAATTGATGCAGAGAACGAAATAGTAAGTAAACTAACAGAATTTGGATGTAAAATATTTTATATGCCAAAATTAAGCTTATTTAATATATATGAATTTATTAGATTTATTGATCAATTTTTTAAAAAAACTAACTATGATATCATACATTCACATTTTTATCAAATTGACGCAATATGTTCGAATTTGGCTTTTAAAAATGGAATAAAGTATTATATTTCACATAGCCATAATACTAAATACTCAGAAAACAAAATTCGCTCAATAAGAAATTTTTTTTTATCGGTTCCGATTAAGTTTATGTCAACCCATTTTTGTGCTTGTTCTGAAAAGGCCGGTAATTTTCTCTTTGGGAGAAAAGTACTAAGTATAAGGAAAAAAAAATTATACATAATTCCTAATTCCATAGATTATAAAAAGTTCTATTTTGATGAAAATATTAGAAAAACAATTAGAAAACAATATGGAATAAAAAATGAATTAGTATTTGGAAGTGTTGGTTCATTAAAAAAACAGAAAAATCATATATTTATGATTAAAGTATTTAAGTTAATTATCAAAAGATTCCCAAACTCAAAATTGGTTTTTATCGGTGATGGTGCATTAAGAGAAAAACTAAAAAAGATATGTATAAAATTAAAAATTGAAAATCATGTAATATTTACTGGAACTGTTAAAGATACTTGGAATTATTATAATATGTTAGATTGTTTTTTATTCCCTAGCCTATTTGAAGGATTCGGATTATCTTTACTTGAAGCAGAAATAAATGGGCTACCATGTATTTGTTCCGATAAAGTACCTTCTGAACCATTTATATCAAAGAGAGCATATAAGCTATCATTATACAATTCTAAAAAAAAATGGGCAGATATATCAATAGAGCAAGCAAATATTGGAAGAAATTTTGAAAAAGTTGATAATTATTTTGATATTTCATACCAGGCTAAAATGTTGACAAATTTCTATAAAGGATTAATGAGTTGATAGAATTTGTTATTTTATCACTATATTTTATCATACTTGCAATGATTCTGAATAAAGGTGAATTGCAGAAGGCGTATTTCAAATTTGGTTTTATTATACTATTTTGTTTAAGTGCATTTAGATCTATTTCTATTGGAGCAGATACATCAGTATATTGTGATTTGTATAGTAGTATTTCTAGAATAAATGATAATATTGTATATATATATGGAAGATTTGAGACAGGTTTTATTGTATTTCTTAGTATATTATCGAAAATATCCAGTAGTTGTCAATTTTTTCTATTTATAACAAGTATACTAATATTCGTATCGTATTATAGATATTTATATTTTGAATCAAAATGTTTATGGCTTGCTTTTTTGATATTTTTTTTGGGTGGTTTATTCAGGTTTTCATTAAGTGCATTAAGGCAGTGTTTAGCAATAAGTATAATTCTTATTGGATATAGAAATTTATATTATAAAAAAAAAGTATTTTATATTTTAGCAGTAATTGCATTTTTTTTTCATAGGTCTTCTATAATATTTTCTATATCATTAATTATAAGTAATAAAATATGGAAAAAATATATATATTATATTGTAATAATATTTTCTATAGTTTTTGTAACATTTTTTGGGGATTCCTTATTTAAATTAATTAATATATCATTTGACTACTCAAGGTATATTGGATCAAAATATGATGATGGTATAAATACTGCATCTGTATTTTTAATATTTATTTCAATAATTGAACTAATTACTATTTATTCCGAAAAAAAAATCTTAAAATATAATTTTTATTTGAATATTACATATATTAAGACCATTATATTAATAATTTCTTTAAAATTGAATGCTATAGACAGAATAGCAGATTATTTTTCTATTATTGTAATTGTTGGATTGACAAATTCAATTTTTAATAAAAAAGGAGGTAAAAAAATATTATTTGAAATAATGGTTATATGCATGTACTTTGCATATTCTTTAATATGGGGAATATTTAGACCGCAATACCAATTTGTCTGGCCCTATAAATTTTTTTGGATGGCCGCGCAATAGAAGGAATATAAAATTGTCAAAGACGATAAAAATAATTGCATTTTATTTACCCCAGTTTCATACATTTCCTGAAAATAATAAATGGTGGGGTAATGGCTTTACTGAATGGACGACTGTAAAAAATGCAAAAAAATATTTTTTAGAACATAATCAACCTAGGAAGCCTTTAAATAAAAATTATTACTGCTTAAACGATAATGGTGAAACATTAAAGTGGCAAGCAAAATTAGCAAAAAAATATGGAATATATGGTTTTTGTATTTATCATTATTGGTTTAATGGTAAACTATTAATGGAAAAACCTATGGAAATTCTATTAAAAAATAAAAATATTAATTTAAGATACTGTATATGTTGGGCAAATGAAACTTGGACTAGGTCTTGGGCGAATAATACAAAGGAAATTCTGATTCATCAAACATATGGGGATTGCGAAGATTGGATAAAACATTTTAATTATTTTTTAGGATTTTTTAAAGATTCTAGATATATATATAAAGATAATAAGCCAATACTAATAATTTATAGACCAGAAAATATTCACGTAAGAAAAAAAATGTTCGAACTATGGAACAATTTAGCAATAGACAATGGATTAAATGGTATATTTTTTATGTACCAACAAAATAACTATAATCCTGAAAATGATGAAGCAGGTAAAATATTAAAATATGGAATTGAATATCAACCACAATATGCAATGGATTTTAGTAAAAATAAGTATTATAAAATACCATATTATATAAAAAGTTCTCTTAATTATGTGGCTGATAAACTCCCACTTATATGGAATAAAAGATATGGATTTAAATATTCTTATGATAAGTTATGGGAAATAATTATAAAAGAATTCCCTAAAAAAAGATATATGTATCCAGGTGCTTTCGTGGATTGGGATAATACTCCAAGACACAAGAGAAGAGGAAGTTATTGTGATGGAGTAACGCCAGAAAAATTTGAAAAGTACTTAAGTATACAAATTGAGAGATGTAAAAAAATATATAAAAAAGAATATTTGTTTTTATTTGCTTGGAATGAATGGGGCGAAGGAGGCTATTTAGAACCTGATGAGTTAAATAAGTATAAAATGCTTGAGTCAATAAAAAACGCTTTAAATATGCAAGAAAAAATATTGTAATAAGTCCTGGTCCTTAGATAGCGACGGCGGGAAAATAAAGTGAGCTGTATATGCTGAGCCCAACGGGCAGGTGAAGCGTTTGCGGCAGCTTGAAGATGAAAACAAGCGCCTGAAGCAGATGGTGGCAGAGTTGAGCCTGGACAAGCAGCTGCTGCAGGAGGTGCTGTCAAAAAAAGTCTGACGCTTTCCCGGAAGCATGAATTGGTAGACGAACTAGTCGCCACCTATCGGGTAAGCATACGAACAGCCTGCGAAACGCTTTCGATGAATCGTTCGAGCTATTACAACAAGGGGCATCGTGACGAGCAAAAGGCGCTCCGCATGAAGATCAGGGACTATGCCACCTTCCGGGTGAAGTACGGGTATCGAA
>Ga0302253_1000483_pt1 | contig 32333 bp, 26 predicted proteins | sample AAG_RA_Trp_MG_FD_193537 | JGI IMG/M metagenome (GOLD analysis project Ga0302253, IMG submission 193537) | Enriched activated sludge microbial communities from anaerobic digester in WTTP, New Holstein, Wisconsin, United States - AAG_RA_Trp | ecosystem: Engineered > Bioreactor > Anaerobic >...
ATAGACGCTCTTAGAAAGGTCCCCGTCGGCGTAACCGCCGTTCAGCATGAACTTGGGGTGCAGGTGCTTGGTCAGGGCGAGGTAGGCGGTAGCGTAGGTGTTGGTGTTCTCGTCGTCCACCGAGACCGTCGGCACCTTGGCGTTCAGGGGGTTCTGGTTGGAATCCCTGAAGGCGAAAGTCCCCTGCGCCCCGGCCGCCATCGCTGGCCGCCGGGCGCCTTCCGTCTGTATCAGCATCTTGCCGTCCGCGCTTATGAACCAGACGCCGAGCCGGTCTATGTAGTTCTTCTTCTCCAGCGTCCAGTCGAAAGTGTTCTTGCCGTAGAGACGGCCGATGTAGTAGGCCGCGTTGAAGTCCAGGCCCAGGCCTATCTCGTTCCTGCCCCGCCCCCGCAGGGCCGTAGGGGTCATGACTATGCCGCTCACGGGCACGGCGGCCAGCGGGTATTCCCCCGGGGCGTATTTACGCGGCGGAGGCGCCGGCGTCCGGTCCGCGGCCGCGGCGGTAGAGATCACGGCTTCTTCGGCCGGAGGGACGGACGCCTCCTGCGCCGCGGCGGGCGCGGCGAGGGCGAGAAGAAGGACCAGCGGGGACGCGTTCCTCATAACAAAAAAACGGCCACGAAACGGGCTGTGAGATTGGCTGCTATTCCGGCCATGAAATCGTCCATAATTATACCAAAACCGCCCTGGAGGTTCTTTTCCGCGTAACTGATGGGCCAGGGTTTGACGCTGTCCAGGATGCGGAAGACGACGAAGGCCGTCACTATCGGCGCCGGCTCCAGCGGCAGGAAGGCGGCGGCCGTCCAGAAGCCGAGCACTTCGTCTATCACGATGCGCGGATCGTCGTGGCGGCCGTAGTCGGCCGAAGCCCGGCCGGCTATCCAGGCGGAGAAAGGGAAGAACGCGGCGAGCAGGGCCGCGTAGGCCCAGCCGGAAGGCAGCAGCGGCAGGGCCAGCAGCGCCAGGAGGGATCCCAGGAGGCCGGCGCCCGTGCATTTCTTGAACGGAGTTACCGCCTGGGGCAGCAGCCCTATGAAGCAGCCCGTGGCCAGGAACTCGGCGGCTTTCCGCGCCAGGGGGCCCGGGTTCCGCTCAGACATTCTTCTTTTCGCTCCAGGATCTCCTGATGAGGTCGCTGTGGTTGACCAGATAGATGACGCCGCTGACTACGGTGACGGCGGCCGCGGCGACGGTCAGCCACCAGGAGAGGGGCCCGGCCCAGGCGTCGATGGCCAGCAGCGGAGGGTAGGTGCCGGGATGCTCGGCGATCCAGACCTTGTTGAGCAGCAGCGCCATGATGGTGAAGCCGGCTATGAGCTGTATGGTGGTCTTGAACTTCCCCGCGGCCTCGGCCTTCATGACCGAGCCCTGCAGCGCGGCCAGCACGCGCAGCGTGGAGATGGTCAGCTCCCGCAGGAGTATCAGGAAGATGGCCCAGAGAGGTATGTCCAGTATTTTTACGGAGGCGAAGGCGATGAACGCCGACATGACCAGTATCTTGTCGGCGAAAGGGTCGGCGATGGCGCCGAACGAGGTGGTGGTCTGCGTGCGCCTGGCGATGATGCCGTCCACGGCGTCGGAAACGCTGGCCACGATCATCACGATCAGGCCGATCAGCACGGTAAGGAAGGTCTTCTGTATCACCAGGAAGAAGACGGCCAGGCTCAGGAACAGTCTTGTCAGTGTTATGCGGTTGGCGAGGGTCATTTCTTGAAGTTTATTATCTCCGTGCCCTTGGGGGGCGTAAAGTCGAAAAGTTTCTCGTCGAGGCCGGCGTTGCGCTCGGTCCCCTTGAGCACGGTGCTGACCTTGGTGGATTCCACCACCAGGTCGGCGGCGACCGGGAAATAATCCGTGGCCGAGAGCGACAGCGTCAGCGTGTAGAGCCCGCTGCGGTCCCTGGGCGTGAGTATCAGTTTTATCATGCCGCCCGGCTCTTTCGGGGGTACGGCCGAGACCTTGTTCTTTTCCGCCAGCTCGGAGTAGTTGCCGAAGTCCATTATGCCGGAGAAGCCGGAACTTTGCAGGTTCTTCCAGTCCTCCCATTTCGTCTTCACCGCCTGCGAATCCTCAGGCTTGTGGATCCAGATGTCCTTCTTGTCGGTGACGATGACCTGGCGGGCCGGAGATGAGTGCTCGATGCGCAGTTTGTCGGGCTTGAGATAGGAGAGAGTGCCTTCGATGGTCTGTTCCAGTCCCGCGTCGGCGAAGAGGACGGTCTGCGTGAAGCCGGACTTGAGCGAGACGAGGGCCTCGTCCCACTCCATCAGTTTCGCCAGCACCTCGTCGGAATAGGAGAGCGGGGCGGTGGATTTCTTCACCTCCGGCGCCTTCGGGGAGGCGCCGGCTTCCTTGACGGCCGGGACGGCGTCCTTTTTGTCCGCCGCTTTATCGGCCGCCATGGCCGGGCAGGCCAGGCAGGCCGCCAGCGCCGTCATCGCCAATGTTTTCATTTTACCCCCTCCTGCTCCGCCGCCGCGCCTTCCGGCTGCGCCGGGGCGGACTGGTGATTGGCCAGGTGGCTCTCTATCTTGTCGAAGAAGATCTCCCAGCGGTTGGAACCTTCCGGTTTGTGTATGAACTTGTTGACTTCCAGGATGCTGAGGATGTTGGTCGCGCGGGCCGAAGAGCCGAAATGGGCCTTGAGCAGGTCCTGCGAGACGCGGCGCCGTTCGTTGATGAGCTTGAGCGCGGCGATGAGCTCCTCCGAGGAGCCGCCCTTGCCGCCGGCCGCCGTCTCGTCCTCCTCGACGAACATCGGGTAGTCGGGGCGGCCCTGGGTCTTGAGGTAATCCACGACCCTGTTGATCTCGGCCTCGCCGACGAAGGCGCCCTGTATGCGCAGCGGCTTGGGCGAATCCTTGGTCAGGTAGAGCAGGTCGCCTTTGCCGATCAGGGCCTCGGCGCCTGAGGTGTCGAGGATGACGCGGGAATTGACCTTCGAGGTGACCTGCAGCGCTATGCGCGAGGGCAGGTTGGCCTTGATAACGCCGGTGATGACGTCCACCGAAGGCTGCTGCGTGGCCAGCACCAGGTGTATGCCGACGGCGCGGGCCATCTGGGCCAGGCGCTGGATGTTCTCCTCCACGACGTTCTTGGCCTGGACCATCAGGTCGGCCAGTTCGTCGATGACGACGATGATGTAATACTCCGGCTGCTCGTTGTTGGCCGCGGCCCAGCGGTTGTAGCCGGCTATGTTCTTGACGCGCGCCTTCTCGAACTTCTTGTAGCGCTGCATCATGACCTTGGTGAGGCAGATCAGCGTCTTGGCGGCGTCCTTCGCGTCGGTGATGACCGAGACCGAGTCGGGCAGGACTTTCGGGTCGTAGAGGTAGGGCACGTCCTGGTAGAAGGAGAGCTCGAGGCGCTTTGGGTCTATCATCACGAACTTCACTTCGTCGGGCGTGTTGCGGAACATCAGCGAGAGTATGAGCGACTGGAGGAACACGCTCTTGCCGGAACCGGTCGAACCGGCGACCAGCAGGTGCGGCATATCCTCCAGGTTGGCCAGCGCTATGGACCCTTCGGCGTGGCGGCCGATGCCGAAGGCCAGCGGTTCCCTGCGTTCGTTGAAAGCGGGGCTTTCGAGCACCTCGCGCAGGCCCACCTTGGCGCGTTTCTGGTTCGGGATCTCGAAGCCGATGGCGGACTTGCCCGGTATCGGGGCTATCACGCGTATGCCGGCCGCCTTCATGGCGAGCGCCACGTCGTTGGCCAGCGAGACTATGGAACTTATCTTGACGCCGGGCGCGGGCGTGACCTCGTAGCGGGTGATGACCGGCCCCGGGAAGATATCGGCGACGTGCACCGTGATGTCGAAGCTCTTGAAGGTCTCCTCGAGCTTGGTGCGGGCGGCCTCCATCTCGTCGCGCGACGGGCCTATGACCGTCTCCCTGGCCGGCGGGTCCAGGAGTTCCGCCGTCGGCAGTTTGAAATCCTTGAAATGGGCCGTGTAGGTATTGGGTTTCTTGTGAGGCTGCACTTTCACGGAGGCGTCCTCGCGTTCCCGCTCTTTGACGGGAAGGGGCGCGGGCCCGGGGGCGGCCCCGGGCTTCGAAGCGGCGCCTCCCTGCTCCGCGGCGGCGTTGATCTTCGGCGGGGGCGCTTCGGGAATGGGCTTGGCTTCGTACTTCGGTTGCGGGCCCTCTTTTTCCGAGATGAGCTTTAGCTTGGCCTTGAGGTCGCGGCGCGCCTGTCCCCAGCTGCGGTAATCCTCGGCCATGGCGGTCCAGGAGGCCTTGAGCGCCCTGCCCCAGGAGATCTTGAACAGGAGCTGCGCACCGACGAGGAAGAGCGCGAAGGAGAAGACCCCGGCGCCGGCCGCGCCGAACATCTTCTCGAGGACGTACTCCATGTAATAGCCGATGTGGCCGCCGTCGAAACCGGAGGCCGGGAAGGCCGTCGCCATGAGCTGCAGGCCCGAGGAGAGCGCGCCCAGCATCAGCAGTATGCCGGCCGTCAGCGTCATCAGGCCCTTATGCGGCTTGCCGAGCTTGAGCAGTATGGCCGCCAGACCGTAAAGGAAAATGAAAGGGAACAGATAGGCGGACTGGCCGAGCAGGCCGTGCAGGGCGCCGGAGACCGTCTCCCCCACCACTCCCTTGGGGCTGCGGCTGAAGGTCAGCCAGATCAGCCACAGGGCGAAGGCGAAGGAAAGTATCCAGTAAAGCGCTCCGGCAAAGGAGGAGGGGGCCCCCTTCCTGCCGGGCGCGGCGAACCTGCGTTTGAGCATCTTCCTTACCGCCTCACTGCTGGCCGGCGGCCGGCCTTATGGTGTAGTTGAGGTCTTTGGGATAGAGCTGTATCCTGCCCTGCGACATGAGCCAGCCCAGGGCGAGGTACAGGGAGGAGCTTGAAAGGTGCAGCTTGAGCTTTATGTCCCATGATGTAGTCTCGCCGGAGGCCGTGATCACGTCCATGACCTGCTCAGCCGTGCCTTTTACGCCGTCGGTGAACTTGTTGTTGTCGCTCATCTCTATTTCTTCTTGATAAGGAAAAGGTCCTGGTTGGGCTCGACCGGCTTGCCGTTCTCGGTCAGCACCTTGAGGATGACGCAGTCCTCTTCGGCCTTGATCTCGTTGAAGACCTTCATGGCCTCGATGATGCAGAGGACCTGGCCGTCCTTCACCGAATCGCCCTCGCGCACGTAAGGCGGGCTGGACGGGGTGGGGGCGCGGTAGAAGATGCCGGACATCGGCGCCTTTATCGTTTCCCCCTCGACCGCCGCCGGGGCGGCGGCGGGCCCGGCCGCGGGCTTCCCCTTGGAGGGAGCCTGCGGCGCGGGCTGCTGGGCCGCTCCCGGAGCGAAGACCGGTATGGGGTGGAAGGTCTGGGAGTGCTTGCGGACGAGTTTTATGTAGGTCTCGTCCTTCGCGAACTCCACTACCTCGAGCTTGTTGGCGTTCATGAACTGGTAGAACTTCTGTACCTGTTCGAAAGCGCCGCCTGAAGCCTGTTTCACCGCTGTTCTCTTCTTGGTCATACCTTGGTCTTCGTCCTCCTGGTGCCGTTTATCTGCGTCCGCGTCCGCCGCCGCGCGGGCCGCCGCGTCCGCCGCCCCTGGGGGCGCTGTAGTCGCGGCCGGTGTCGCCGCCGGGCAGCAGCACGCGCCTGGAGAGGCGGATCTTGCCGGCGTTGTCCATGTCGACGACCTTGACCTCGACTTCGTCGCCCATGTTCAGCACGTCCTCGACGCGCTCGACGCGGTGGACGTCGATCTCGGAGATATGCAGCAGGCCTTCCTTGCCGGGCAGGATCTCCAGGAACGCGCCGAAGTCGACTATCGAGACGACGCGGCCCTTGTAGGTCTTGCCCACCTCGGCTTCCATCGTGAAGTACTCCACCATCTGCTTGGCGGCGTCGAGGCACTTGCGGTCGACGCTGGAGATGAAGATGTTGCCGTCGTCGTCCACCTCGATATCGGCGCCGGTCTTCTCGATGATGCCGCGGATGTTCTTGCCGCCGGGGCCTATGAACTGGCCGATCTTGTCCTTGGGGATGCTCAGCCTGGCCATGCCGGGCGCGTACTGCGAGACTTCGGGGCGCGGCTTGGGCAGGTGGCTTTCCATCAGGTCCAGGATGTGGTTGCGGCCCTTGGTGGCCTGCTCTATCGCTTCCTTAAGGATATTGAGCGGGATGCCCGTGGCCAGCTTCACGTCCATCTGGAAGGCCGTGATGCCCTTGCGGGTGCCGGCCAGCTTGAAGTCCATGTCGCCGTAATGGTCCTCGAGGCCGGCGATGTCGGAGAGCACCGCGAACCTGGAACCGTCGGTGACCAGGCCCATCGCTATGCCCGAGCAGGCGGCCTTCATCGGCACGCCGGCGTCGAACATGGAGAGGGATCCGCCGCAGACGGTCGCCATCGAGGACGAGCCGTTGGACTCCAGGATGTCGGAGACGATCCGTATGGTGTACGGGAACTGCTCCTCGTCCGGCAGCAGCGGCAGCAGCGCGCGCTTGGCCAGGTGGCCGTGGCCTATCTCGCGGCGGCCGGGGCCCCTGTCGGGCCGCACTTCGCCGACGGAGAAGCTCGGGAAGTTGTAGTGCAGCATGAACCGGTCGAAGGTCTTGCCTTCGAGGTCGTCGAGCATCTGCTTGTCGTCCGGGGTGCCCAGGGTCGCGACCGCTATGGTCTGCGTCTGGCCGCGTGTGAACAGCGCGGAGCCGTGCGTGCGGGCCAGGTAGCCGGCCTGCATCGTGATCTGGCGGATCTCGTCGGTCTTGCGGCCGTCGCAGCGGACGCGCTTGTCGAGCAGGATGGAGCGGGAGATGTCGTAGACGATCTCCTCCATCAGCGTCTTGACCTGGTAGCCCACGGTCTTCTCGGCCGGGAACTTCTCGGTCATTTCCTTGATGAGCCCGTCCTTGATGGCGGAGATGGTGGATTCTATGACTTCCTTGGTCGGGAAGGAGTTGAGCAACTGCTCGACGCCCGCCCTGGCCTTCTCCTCGACGTGCTTCTTGATCTCGGGGTTGAAGACCGGCGGCTCGACCTTGGTCTTGGGCTTGCCGCAGGTCTCGCGCAGCTCAAGCTGCATGTCGCAGAGCCTGTCGAGCTCGGGGCGGGCGGTCTCGAGGGCCGCGACCAGGTCCGCGTTCGGGATCTCGTCGCCGCCGCCTTCGACCATCAGTATGCCTTCGCGGGTGCCGGAGATGACCAGTTCCATATCCGACTCTTCGCGCTGCTCGTTGGTCGGGTTGACCACGAACTGGCCGTTGAGCTTGCCCAGCCGCACGGCCGCGATCGGGCCGTTGAACGGTATGTCGGAGATCATCATCGCCGCGCTGGCGGCGTTGATGGCCGCTATGTCGGCGGGGTTCTGGCTGTCGCTGGACATCACCAGCGTGACGACCTGCGTCTCGGTGTTGAAGTACTCGGGGAACAGCGGCCGCAGCGAGCGGTCCACCAGGCGGGAGGTCAGGACCTCGCGCTCGCGGGCCTTGCCCTCGCGCTTGAAGAAGCCGCCCGGGATCTTGCCGGCGGCGTAGGTGCGCTCCTTGTAGTCGACGCTGAGCGGCACGAACTCCGGCGGGTTCTCGCGGGGCTTCTTGGCCTGGACGACGGCGGCGAGCACCTGCGTGTCGCCTATGCGGGCGAGGACGGAGCCGCCGGCCTGTTTGGCCAGGAGCCCGGTTTCGAAGGACATCAGGGTATTGCCCACCTTGACCTCAAGGCGGGTGGGTTTGATGGTCTGGGTCATGATTATTTCCTCAGCCCCAGCGCTTTGATGAGCTTCTTGTACTCTTCCTTGTTATGCTTCTCTATGTAGGCGAGGAAGCGCTTGCGTTTGGCGACGAGCATGGCCAGGCCGCGCTTGGTGGAATGGTCCTTGGGCGCGCCGGTCTGGTGCTTGGAAAGGTACTGTATCCGCTCGGTGAGAAGGGCCACCTGCACGGAGGAAGAACCCGTGTCCGTGGGTTTGGAGGCGAATTTCTCCACTATCTCCTTGGTTTTCGCTTTGGTCATTGCCATTGTCGTAGTTCACACTCTCTTTTTTAAGTTTATTATCGTCCTCCTATTATATTAAGCGCCGGGGCTCCTAGTCAATGAAAAGGGCCCCTGTACGGGGCCCTTCGAGGCGGAAAAGTCTTCCCGGGGGTTATTGGCCGCTCCAGTACCTTCCCGAAAGGGTGCGGCTTATCCTGAGCCTGCCCCCCTCCTCCCTGAGCTCCTCGCAGACCGAGGACTTCTCCTCATGTTTCAGGTTGCGCTTGAAGATGCGGCTGGTTATGGCGGCCTCGTAGCAGGCCCGCAGGCCTCCCCCCGGCAGGTCTTCCGCCTTCAGCCCGGTGACGGAGTACTTTATCTCGTCGTAGAGCCGGAAGCTGGCCCGCAGGCTGGAGTCCAGTTCCTGGAAATCCCCCACCTCGTCGCCCGAGCTCCAGTCCGGGGATATCAGGTTCATGACGGCCCCGGCGTTGCGGCCCTCGTAGGCCGCCCTGAACTTGTCGTAGAAGACCCTTACTTCGTCCGTCCTGTCCTCCCGGGCGAGGCTGACCTTTACGTGGCCCTTCGAAGGGAACGGCATCGATTCCATGCCGCCGGGACCGTCGACGGCCTTTACGCCCAGGTAGTAGGTTTCGCCCGGCGCCGGAGTGAATGAAAATTCGAAAGCCCCGCCGGAAACCGCAGCCAGCTGCGCTTTGAACCTCCCGTCGTAGTCGCCGTTCAGCGAGACATAGACCTGCGCGTAGGGCGGGGCGTCGGCTTTGAGCGAGCCGGAGACCACCGCCTTGCCGCCCTTCAGGTCGGCACGCGTAAGTTTCATATCGTCCCATTCCAGCTGCCGCCCGGCGAGCGCGACTTCCTTGAAAGGGTTGTACTTGGCGAACTCTTTCTGGGAGGCGGCCCATGCGGCCTTATCGGCCGCCCGGCAGGCGGTTCCCGACTCTACGGAGAGCTGCCATTTCCCCCACAGGCCTGAGCAGTCCGGGCGCGTGTCGAAGGCGGGGTCCGCGGATGCCCTGGCGCAGGCCGCGGAGCATTTCTTCTCCAGTTCCTCGGCCCGGGAGATCCGGGCGCGGTAGTCTTTCAATTTCTCCTCCAGCGCGGCGGCGGACAGGCAGGCGCCGGACCTGGAGGCGGCGCGGCAGTTGATGAAGCCGTCGCCCAGCCGCGCGCGCGCGGCGAGGAAGGCCTTGCGGGCTTCGGCGGCCTCGGCCGAAAATACCGCTATTTTCGCGGCGGCCTGGGTCATGGCCGCTTCCATCGCCAGCATCCGGGCGGCCCTGCCCTCGACGTCGGCGGCCTTGAGCTCGCCCGCTTTCTTGGCCAGTTCGGCGGCCTTGTCGTAATGGTTCTTCAGCGTGTTCAGGGACAGGTTGTAGGGCAGCGCGGAGAGCCTGATGCCTTCGCCCTCGTAGTAGATCAACTGGTCCTGGTCCGAGGCCCGCACTTTTTCGTCGAGGAAAAGAGTGGAGAGGTCGATGTTCCCGACGAGAGCGGACAGCTCCGCGGCGTAGTATTTCTGCAGCTCCTCCGGCGTAAGGTCAGCGGGCCCGGTCCCGCCGCCTTTCAACAGGGCCGCTATCTTGTCGGGGGCGGTCTTGAACTCCGCCAGGTAGGCTTCGTTGGCCTTCAGTTCGTCGTCCCAGGCTTTCTGCTCTTTTCTCAGCCGCAGCGCGTTCTGCTGCAGCGAGTTCAGCCAGGCCTCGTTGGCGAAACTTTTTTCCGCGGCGGCGAGGCCGCGCGCGCTGGCCAGCTCCCCGCGCTGGCGGGCGAAATCATAGGGCTTCACCCCTGCGTAGTCGGCGAGGGCGGAGTTGTTCTGCAGCAGTTCGGCGTACTTGCCGGACGAGGCATTGTACTCCTTCTCGAACTCCAGGACCTTCGCCGCGAACAGGGCCCCCCGCTCGGCCGCCATGGGCCGCAGCTGCTCCAGGGCCGCCGCGGCGCCGGCGAAAGTGTCCCTGAACCTGCGCATCTGTTCCAGCGTCGGGGCCGCCTTGTCCGCCCAGTCCGTCCCGGTCCAGCGGGAATGGGCCTCCCGGCAGTTGGAGTTCCCCAGGTCATAAATCATCCCCTCCGCTTTTTCCAGCTTCCTGCCCGGCTCGCTGGCCGCCAGTTCCCCCCCGTACTTTTCGGCCAGGTCGGTCAGCGGTTTGTTCGCCTTGAACGCCCCGTAGTAGCCGCTTCCGGGGCCGCCCATCGTCAGCGCCTCGAGTTCCTTCTTCAGGTCCTGTACTCGCTGCGAGACAGAAGCGTCCACGCTCTCCATGGTTTCCCGGGCCTTGTTGAAGGCGGACTGCTGCTGCTCCACCCGCTTTTTGCCGAGCGCTTTGCTCTCGGCGTCATAGTTTTTCGAATAGGCGCGCTCAAGGCCGGAATCGAGCATATTCCGCGCCGAGGTGAGGAGGGCTCCCTTGATATTGCCGTATTCCGACGCGGAGACGCTGCCGTTCAGCAGCCGGTCCGCGTTCAGCCCGTACTCGGAGATCACGGGGCCATAATCCGGGACCGAGTCCTCCGGGACCTCTTTTTTGGAGGCTCCGACTATGGCGGCGGCCTTGTCCAGTTCCGGGTCGCCCGTTACGGGAGGAGGCGCCGCTCCTTTCGTCGCGGCCGCCTTGTCCACCTCTTTCCACCATTTTGCCACCAGCTCATTGTAAGCCTTGGGGTCTTTCAGCGCTTTCCGTATGTTTTCCGACGTTGGCTGCTGGCCCGTGGCCTTCAGCATGGAGACGACGCCGTCGACCTTCATCCGGGCGTCCTTCTTCAGCCAGCGGAGGTGCTTGTAAGCGCGCTGCTTGGCCTCGATCTTGGCCCTTATCGCGTTCTTCTTCCTTTCCTCCAGCACCAGTTCCTTGCGGCGCATGGCGTAGGCGGTCTTCATCTCCCTGAGCAGGTCCGGCCGTTCGGCGTAGAGCACGCCGGTGTCGGAGAGCCCGGTCTGTATGAAGTCGGAGTTGAAGTTTTCCCAGGCGGCGTCCAGCCCGGCCACGGTATTGCCGCCCTTCTGTATCACCAGCGAGTTGAACTCCTCCATGCGGTTGGCCCTGGCCCAGTCCAGCCAGTTGCGCGTGCCTTCGTGGGCGATGTCGCTGGCCATCAGTATGAGCTCTATGGGTCCCGCCGCGGCCGGCACCAGGTTCTCGAGCACTTTCATCGCCGCGCCGGAGGCGATATCCGAAGGATCGTAATTGTCTACTATCTCCTGCACCACCTGGTCGGAAGTCCCCATCACCACGCTTTCGACCAGGTCCTGAAGGAACTCCTTGTCGGTAAGCTTTCCGATGTCCTCGGTGATCTTTTCCTCCAGCACGTCGTAGACCGCCTGGGTTATCGGGTCCATTTCCGCGGAGACCGCCTGGCAGGAAAATACGAGCAGGGCGCATATGGCCGTCTTCTTTTTCATTTTTACCCTCGTAACCGGCAAGGGACCGCCGCCGGTCCCTTGTTGCCGAGTTTAACCCTTTCCTGTCGATCAAAAACTCTTTACCTTTATCGTGACGCTCCATGGCCCGGGGCTGACTCCGGAAAGACTGGGGACTTCTATCGCGTAATAGTTCGAGCCGTACTTGAGACCGAAGGTCTTGCCCTGCAGGGAGGTGTTGACCTGCTGGAGGGTCGCGGCGGCCTGTATGTCCGCCAGGGTGACGGTTGAAACGTTCTTCCCGGGGATCTCCCCTATCCGGGCGGAGGTCTCCGGGTTGTCGTCCGCGCCGATGTAGGGGATGGCCGGCATGAAGAAGAAGTTGCCGGAGCAGCCGGCGGATGTCCCGTCGCAATCTTCGAAAGCTTCGGCGTCTATGTCGTAACCGAAATGGTCGTCCGGACTGGTGTAGCTCCGTGTGACCACGGTGCCGCTGCCGAGTTCCCCGCCGTCGTCTAGCGTCAGCGCCGAGGAGTTCCCCAGCACGGTGCCGGTGGCGACATTGTCGGCGTCCGACAACCCGAACATCAGCGGCTGCTTCATGCTGTAGAGCATGGGCCGGCCATCCTTGAGCGTGAAGACGAACTCGGTGGAGCCGTTGTCGGTGTTCGAGGCGCCGGTCCGGTTCGACACCACGAAGCGGTTGTAGGTGACGGAGACGAAGACGCGGCCGGCGGCGCCGGCGGCGATATTGTTCAGCGTATAGCGGATATTTATCCCGTTGAGCGAGTCGAAGTCCTTCTTCACCGCGCGTTCGAGCAGCAGCCGGTCGCCGGCGAAGTCGTCGCCGACATGGGCCATGAAGGCCGGGAGCTTTTCCTGAGAGTAGGCCGCGAACATCGCGTCCAGCGCTTCCTGTATGGCCGACTGTATCTTCTCGCCGGAGAACTCCAGCTCCTTGCGCGTCTCGTCGACCTTGTTGGTCTTGCCGGCCGTGTCGGTCACTTCCACCAGAAGCGCGTATTTCCTGCCTTCCTCGGGCCTGAAAGAATGCTCGAAGGTCCCGTTGTCGGAGAGTTTCGCGTCCTGCCAGGTGGCCTTGTCGTCTATCGAGACGCGCACGCTGCCTACCTTGTTCCTGCCGGCCTGCGCGCGGCCCTTTATCTTCACGAGGCCGTCGGGGCCCAGCGTTTCCCGGTAAATGGTCATCTTGCGGCCCGTTTCGTCGGCGGAGAGGCCGTTGACGTGCAGGTACTTGAGCCCCACTTCCCCACCGCCCTTGCCGAATATCCACCACTTGGCCTGTGCCGTGCCCGCGGCCAGGAGGACCGCGCCCAACAAGATCGCTATTTTCTTCATAAGTTTTACCCTCCGGTCGCCCCTCAGAAAGCCGTGTTCATTCCCATAGTGACGATCTTCTCCCGGAAACTGCGGGAGGTGGTGGAGAAAGAGTAGTCGTTGAAGCCCGCGCGCACGAACAGCGTGCTGTCGCCTATCTTCTCCTTTAGCGCCGCCGGCCGCCAGTAGGCCGCGAGGTTCGCGAAGAACCTGCCGGAATCGTCCTGGGCCGAGTCTTCCTTCTCCAGCATGTTCCTGCCGAAGCGCAGGTCGGCGTTGAGGTTCTTCTCCGGCGCCTCGAAGCCCAGCCCCAGCGAGTACTCGTAGACCTTGTCGACGAAGTCGGTCAGCTCGTCGCTGGAGTACCAGGCGCCGAGGTTCAGCGACGGCTTCCAGGCGAAGTCGCCCTTCTGCAGGCGGGTGTTGAGCGAGGTGTTGAAGTTGACCTCGTCCGCCTCGCGCACTCCCTTCGCGTCGTACATCGTATAGCCGAGGTTCATGTCGTGGTCCAGTTCGCCGTAGCGGTCGCGCCAGTTGGCGTTCAGGTAATGGTCCGAGGCGCTGCCCGAGGCGCCGTACTTCCGGTCGAACTTGTAGGAGAGGTCCGCGAAGGAATAGGGCCTGGCCGCCAGCGGGCGCTTCACGGCGACGCTGACTTCCGGCTTCCAGAACCGGGAAGTGCCGGCCAGTTGGCCGTCGAGGTTGTTGCGGTACCAGAGCAGGCCGGAGTTGACGGTCACGCGTTTCGTGGCCTTGTAGCGCCACTTCGTCTTGAATTTCAGGCGGTCGGGAGTGGAGGAGCCCATCGGCGAAAGGAAATCCGGCTCGACGCGCTCGTATTCCATCGAGACCCGGCTGGGGTCGGTGTCGCCGACGGCCTCTACCCGGGTAGCCGTGCCCTTGTCCGAAGTCCCGCCGGTCCTTTCGTCGTAGTCGGAGCGCGAATGCTCGCCGGTGATGGTCAGTCCCGGTATCGGATCGTAGGCGAGGTCGAGCGTCAGGTTGGAGCCGTCATATTTGCTGTCGCCGGCCGACTGTCTGTCGGTGTCCTTCACCCCCACCATGCTTATCCCGGCGCTGAGGTCTGTAAGGAGGTCTTTCTTTAGCCTGGAGCCCCAGACCTGACGCTTGACCGTCCGGGTGTCCGGGTCCCGCCAGAGACTGTCCCAGCGCGGGTAGGCCCAGCCGAAGACCGCCGTCAGTTCCGGCAGTCCCGAGCCGTCCTTCAGGAACTTGTAGGCGCCGCCCTTGAGCGAAGAGGCCAGCGAGTACTGTGAAAATGACTCGAATACGTCGCCCGCGGAGAGCGTGTGGGTCTTGTCGGTAAGACGGCCCTGGAGGCTGGTCAGCGAGACTTTTTTTGCGTCCATGCGCGGATCGTCCGTCGCCTTGATCCCCGTGTTGTAGCTGTACTCCCAGCCTTTCTCCGTTGAACCGCTGCCGTAGGCGCTGAGCGTGTCGAGGAAATTGAGGCCTCCGGTCAGCGAGGAGTTTTTCTTCCCCGGCCCGCTGATCGAGTTGTGGGTCGCGGACAACTCATTGGAGAAATGTATTTCGCTCTCAGCCTTCGCCACGCCGGGAAAAAACGTCATGGCCAGCGCACCCGCGATGATGGTTCTTTTCATAAAGACTTCTTCCGCCCTTGTCCACCTTTTTTGACGCCCGTGCCGGCATCGCAACGATTATACAATTTAGATTCCGGTCCAATCCCTTTTCCCGGTGCGCGCATCCAGACGCCGCGGAAATAGAGGTCGTCGCGGCGGTCGCCCAGGGCGAGGCGGCAGGCTTCACCCAGCATCCTTCCGGTGCGTTCCGGGCCGCATTCCCCGTCCTTTTTCTTCACGACCCGCTCCAGGAAGCCCCGCATTTCCGCGTCGAGGGCGCAGTAGTCCTTCACGGCCCCGGCGCCGTCGCCCAGAGCGAGCCTGCAAAGTCCCCTGTTCACCAGGGCCCAGGGGTAGCCCGGCCTTTTCCGCAGCACGGCCGACTGGTCCGCGGCGCAGTCGCGGTAACGCCCCAGCAGGCGCAGCACTTCCCCGCGCCAGACCAGGGCCTCCAGGTCCGTCGGGAAAAGGCTGACGGCCTTGTCGAGCTCCGAGAGCGCTTCCCTCAGCCTGCCCAGGCGCGCCAGCGCCGCGCCGCGCCAGCACCAGGCCGCGTCGTCGCTCGCGCGTCCCGCTTCGGCGAGCAGCTTTTCCGCTTCCGCGTAACGGCCGGTGAAAAGGAGCATCTGGCCTTTCCAGGCGCGCAGCCCCGGCAGGTGGCTGAAATGAGCCTCGCGCAGCGCCCTGTCGAAAAGAGCGAAACCCGCGGCCCGCCGCCCGGAGCAGAGCTCGACCTCGGCCAGCCTGCACAGCGACTGTATCCTGGAGAGAGGCGAGGCGGCCGCCGCCGAGAAGGCCGCGCGGGCCCTGGCGAAAAGCCGTAGGCGCAGCGCGGCCCAGCCTTCCGGGAAGCGCATCCAGCCCCGGCGGCCGGCCGGGGCCGGCCGCGTCTTCCCGAACTCCCGCAGGGCCTTCTCCGGCTTACCGGCGTAGAGGCGGATGGCTCCTGCCAGGAAGGACCTGTAGATCTCCAGTTCCGGAGGGAGCGGCGCCCTGCGCAGGGCTCTCAGGCGCCCGGGTATGAAGTCCGCCGGGAGGATGGTGGAGCGGTCCCCCCACGGGTTCCAGAGCCGGGAGAGCAGCGGCTCTCCGGACGGCGGAGCCTCGCTTATCCGCTCCGCGGCGGCGAAGGCTTCGGCGTAACGGTCGAGCGAGCAGAGGGCGATGTAGGAGTGCACGGTCGGAGCGCCCCCGGCGGCGGCTAAAAGGTCCTCGAAAGCGGCGCGCATCCCATCCTGGTCCCCGTCCCGCTTACGGAACATGGCGAGATTGTAGTAATGCTCGGAGCCCGCCCCGCCGGCGGAGAGGAGGCCGGCGTAGACCCTTTCCGCGGTCTTACGGTCCCCGCCCCGGCTCAGCGTTTTTTCCAGGATCTGCGCCGCGCGGTGACTGGAGGGAACTTTCAGCGCGGCCGCGGAAGCCAGCCGTACCGCGTCCCCCGGCCTGCCGGCCTTCATCAGACCGTCGATCGTCCTTTCCAGAGCGTCCAGCGTATCGGTGCGGGCCATGTCCCGCCCATGATACAAAATAAGGACGGGGTTCTACCCCGCGCCAAAAGTTTGTAAGATTTAAAGCCGGCGATTTTTAAAGGAGGACGGAAAATGCCCCCCGCCCGTAAAATATACTCCAGCAGGATAGCGGCTTTCCTCGACAAGGAACCCAGGGATTTCACCAGGAAGGACATAATCCGTTACGTCAAGGCGAACGGGGTGAAACTGGTCAATTTCCGCTATGTCGCCGGCGACGGCCGGCTCAAGACGCTCAACTTCATGGTCAGCGACGAGGCCTACCTGGACCGCATACTCTCCGCCGGGGAGCGCGTGGACGGCTCCAGCCTTTTCAAGGGCATGATAGACCCGGGCTCCAGCGACCTCTACGTCGTGCCGCGTTACCGCACCGCCTTCGTCAACCCCTTCTCCGCTATCCCGGCGCTGGACATCATGTGCTCCTTCTATACCGGCGACGGCCGTCCCTTCGCGGGTTCTCCGGCCGAGGTGCTGCGCCGGGCCGAGGCGGAATTCACCAGGGTCACCGGCTACGAGTTCCACGCGCTGGGCGAACTCGAATACTACGTCATCGCCCAGAAGGACATGCTCTACCCCGCCGCCGCCCAGAGGGGCTATCACGAGGCCCATCCCTTCGCCAAGTGGGAGGGCCTGCGGACCGAGGCCATGGCGGCGATCGCCGAGGCGGGCGGCCGCATCAAGTACGGGCATTCCGAAGTGGGCCTGATACGCGGCGCGGATTCCGAGATGGCGCAGCAGGAGATAGAGTTCCTTCCGGTGCCGGCCTCCGAAGCCGCCGAGCAGCTGGCCATGTCGAAGTGGATGCTCTCCGCCATCGGCCACAAGTACGGCGTCACGATCTCCTTCGCCCCGAAGATCTCCATCGGCCACGCCGGCTCCGGCATGCACGTGCACACCTGCCTGCTGAAGAACGGGAAGAACGCGATGCAGGAGAAAGGAGGGCTTTCGGTCCCCGCCCGCAAGCTGATAGCCGGCTTAATGGAACTGGCGGCCCCCATGACCGCCTTCGGCAACACCGTCCCCACTTCCTACCTCCGGCTGGTGCCGCACCAGGAGGCGCCCACCACCGTCTGCTGGGCCTACCGCAACCGCTCGGCGCTGGTCCGCATACCGCTGGGCTGGAGCGACGCGGCCGGGATGGTCAGGGACGCCAACCCCGGCTGCGAAGCCCCCCGGCTGGAACCCTCTCAGACGGTGGAGTTTCGTTCCGCCGACGGCTCCGCCAGCCTTCACTTCCTGATGGCCGGGCTCTGCGTCGCGGCCCGCCGCGGTTTCGAGCGGAAGGACGCGCTGGAGTACGCCGAGAAGTTCTTCGTGGACAAGAACATCCACGACAAGGCCCACGCCTCGCTGCTGGAAAAGCTGCCCAAGCTCCCCGCCTCCTGCAGCGAGTCGGCCGAATGCCTGGAGAAGTCCCGGGCGGCTTTCGAGGAGCGCGGGATCTTCACCGCGCAGTCCATAGACGGCATAGCCGCCCGCCTCCGGGCCTTCGACGACCGCAATCTCAGCGAGCGCCTCTTCGGCAAGGAAGAGGAGATCCGCAAGCTCGTGGACGAGTACCTCTACTGCTGATGAGAGGGATCTGGAAACGCATGCGCCGGACCGCCGCGCGGGCGGCGCGCGGGGAGAGGACCGCGGCGGTCTTCGCCATCGCCGCGGCCGCCGTCGTCCTGGCGGGGCTCTTCATCGCCGGGAGAGGGGCCATCTTCCGCCCTTCGCCTCCGCTCTTCGTCATCTCCAGCGGCCCCGTCACCGGGATGCTTTCATCCCACATGTCGGCGGCCGGCCTGCCGCCGGCGGAGACCGCCGGGATCTCGGCCGCCCTGCGGAAAAAGCTGAACCTGCGCAGGCTTTCCCCCTCCGACGAGTACGGGGTGGTCCTCTCCACTTCCGGCGCCCTGGTCAACGCCTATGTCCTGAAAGGGCTTTCCCGCTACGTGGTCAGGCCCTCGGAAAAGGGGTACGAGCTTTCCGTCTCGTCCCTTTCCGTAACGGAGGAGACGCTGCGCGTGAAGGGCTCGATCTCCTCCTCGCTCTGGGAGTCGATGAGCACCTCGGGCGTGCCGGACGGGACCATACTGGATTTCGCCGACATCTTCTCCTGGTCCGTGGACTTCCTGACCGAAGTCCGGGAGGGAGACTCCTACGAGCTCGTCTACGAACAGCGCACGGCCGAGAACGGGCGCAGCGCCGGCAGGAAGATCCTGGCGGGGGTCTACGACGGGAAGGAGACCGGGCGCAAGTTCGCTTTCCGGCACGGGGACGGCTACTACGATGAGAAGGGAGAGTCGCTGCGCAGCCTTTTCCTGCGCGCTCCGCTGCAATACCGCCGGATCTCTTCGTATTTCAGCAAGGCCCGCCGCCATCCGATACTTAAGATAGTCAGGCCGCACCTCGGTATCGACTACGCGGCCCCGGCGGGTACGCCGGTCTCTTCGGTGGCCGACGGGGTCGTGGCCTTCGTCGGCTGGAAGGGCGGCTACGGGCGCTACGTCGAGGTTCGCCACGCTCTGGGCTACGTGACGACCTACGGACACCTGAGCCGCTACGCCCGGGGCCTGAAGCGCGGCAAACGGGTGAAGCAGGGCGATGTCATAGCCTACGTCGGTTCCTCCGGCCTTTCGAGCGGCCCCCACCTGGATTTTCGTGTCCGCGCCAACGGCCGGTACGTCAATTTCCTGGCGATAAAGCACCGTTCCGGCGGCGGTCCCCCGGTGCGCGACAAGAGCGCCTTCCTGGCCGCGGCCAGGAGCCTGCTTCCGGAAGCTTTCGGGAACTGACGCGCTTTACCTGAAGGCGTCGTAGAAGACGGGGATTATCTCCAGCGCTATCAGCAGGATTATGATGGTCTCCAGCAGGTGCCCCCGCCTGGAGTTCACTTCTATCTGCAGCATCTGGGTTATCTGCGCCAGGTTGTCCATCTTGCGGGAGATGTTCTTGCGCCAGTCGTCGAAGCGGAACTGGTGGGCGGAAGCCCTGAACACCGTCGCGAGGTAGGGGTCGCCGACGGTCTTGAGCGAGTTCTCTATGCGTTCGAGGAACTCCGAGAACTCCATGTACTGCCGGCTGGCCTCCTCGGCGATGTCGGCGTAGAAGTTGCGGAAGAAGTTCCAGGTGTTCTCCCGCTTGCCCTCTATGGCGTCGTAGAGCAGGTCCAGTTTGGCGCTGAGCTTGTCGTCGTAGTAGCGGAACTCCAGCAGGTGGCTGAGCGAGAACTCGATGACGTCGGCCACGTCGCGCTGGTCCCCGGGTTCCACGAGCAGGGCCGAGTTCCAGTCTATGACCGCCAGGTCCCCTTCCCCGTACTGCAGGACGTTCTCCATTATGAAGTTCTCGGAATTGCGCGAGAGCCGCTCCCTGTTCTCGGCCAGCAGCAGCGAAGGGACGTCGGCTTTCTCCAGCAGGTCCAGCGGGCCCGAGACGCCGTCGGCCTCGTTTATTATGTAGGTGATGTAATCCTCGGCGGTCCCCCAGTCCGAGGCCTGTTTCAGGGCCGTCCCTACGCGGGACTTGAGCGCGTCCCTGTGCTTCAGGGCCAGCGCGTCCGGTTCGTCGGATTCCTCGAGCGCGTCCGCCAGCGCGACCAGTTCCTCCCAGCGGATCCCGGCCGGCATGGGCAGTTCGAGGGTGACGGAGATGACGCCGTAATTCCAGAGCTTGGCGTTGATCTCGGCTTCCAGGCCTCCGTTGACGCGCAGGGTCTCGCGGCCCAGCGGCACCTGCAGAGGCGCCTCCTTGATTATGATGGCGCGCCTGGTGTCCGTACGCAGGCTGAATCTCGAGCTGGTCGTTCCGGCCGAGAGGAGCTTTTCGGCCGCCGCGAGGTCTATCTCGCCGGCCACGTCGTAGACGCGGTGGACCAGTATGCTGCCCTTTTTTATCGTAACTGACATCAGGGGGTCGCTCCCGGGTCCCGCGCTACTTCGCGTTCAGCACTTCGTCCACCGACTTGCGTATCTCGGCGTCGAAAGACGGGTCGTAGCCCGCCCAGAGGTTGTGGACCTTGTGTTCCCTGTCGAGCAGGAAGAGGTACGGGACGCCGCGGGTCTGATAAGCTCGCGCCACGGGGGCCGCGTCGTACGCTATCGGGAAGGTGATGCCGAAATCCTTTACGAACCTCCCGGCCGGGGCGGCCTCGCGCTCCTGGGCCGCTGCCATTACGGCGAGTCCCTTCCCGGCGTATTCCTGGTGAAGCTTCTGGACGAAGGGCGCGGCCTTGCGGCAGTAGGGGCAGGTTTCGGTGAAGAACATGAGCATTACGGGCTTGCCGGCGTAGGCCGCAAGGTCGAGCCGCCCTCCCTTATGGTCGGGGAGGTTGAAATAGGTGGGGCCCTTGGCGTAGCCGGCGGGAACAGGGGAGGCTTCCACGCTCGTCTCGGCGACTTTTTCAAGGGGTTGCGCCGGTTCCGGCGCGTTGCCGCAGGCGGCCGCCAGGAAGGCGGCGGGAAGCAGGATGGCGCTGGGGCTGAATTTCATCTGGGTCTCCTTGGGCGAAGTCTTTTCGGGAAGCGCCCTATTCTATTATTTTTGAGAGCAGGTCTAAAAGCCGGTTGGCCGAACAGAGCCTTATATGTTCGCGGGTCCCCCTGAAAAGCGCCCCGTGGGACGAGGTCCCGCGCGGACCGGCTATTCCGAAGAAGACCGTCCCGGCGGGCTTCTCCGGCGTTCCCCCCGCGGGGCCCGCTATGCCCGTAACGGCCCCCGCGTAATCGGAGCCGAAGACCCGCCGCGCGCCCCTGGCCATCGCGGCCGCGCATTCCGCGGAAACGGCCCCGCTGCGCCCGAGCAGCGCGGGGCCGACCCCGAGCAGCCTCGTCTTGGAGGCGTTCGAATAGGCGGTCACGCCGCCGAGGAAGATATCGGAACTCCCCGCCTCGTCGGTCATCAGCTTGGAGGCCAGTCCCCCCGTGCACGACTCCGCGAGGGCGAGCGTCGCTCCCCTGGCGCGCAGGAGACGGCCCAGCGCCTGCTGCCTGCTCTCGCCGGTCTCCGAGTAGACGGCGCCGCCCAGCGCCCGCCGCGCGGCTTTTTTCACGGCGGCGAGCCTGCGGGCCGCCAGCGCCGGGGTGCGGCCCGACACCGTGAACGCGAACTCGATCTCGTCGGCGCCGGCGAGTATCGTGAAGTCGGCGCCGCGGAAGCGCCGCAGCACGGGCTTCAGCAGCTTTTCGGCCTGCACCTCGCGCAGCCCCGCGGCTTTAAGGCGGGCGGAGAGCACGGTGCCGGGCTTTACGCCGAAAAAGGACGAGATCTCCTCCGCCAGGCCGTCGCCGAACATCGGCTCCCATTCCCGCAGCGGCCCCGGCAGCAGTACCAGCATGCGGCCTCCCCGCTTTATCACCTGTCCGAAGGCCGTGCCGTTGCGGTTCGGCAGGACGCGGGCCCCTTCCAGTATGAGCGCCTGGTCCGCCATGTTGGGCGGCAGCTTCTCCAGCGAGTACCGGCGGCGCAGTTCGGCCTCGCAATCGGCGGAAACGCGCAGGCGCAGTCCCAGCGCGGCGGCCGCGGCCTGCCTGGTAAGGTCGTCGAAAGTGGGGCCCAGCCCTCCGCAGGTTATCACCAGCGGGCAGGAGGCCATCGCCTCGCGGATGGAACGGGCGATGAGGCCCCTGTCGTCGCGCAGGGAGCGTTCGGCCCGCAGTTTTACGCCCAGTCCGCGCAGCCTGGCCGCGAACAGCGGGGAGTACAGGCTGACCCTGGACGAGACGAGTTCGGACCCGGTGCAGAGGAGTTCCGCTTCCGCCCTCATATGTTCACCAGGTCCTCGCCGTGGTAGAGGGCGAGGAAGAGCAGCATGTAGTCCTTCAGATGGCGGGTGAGCAGGAAATTGCGGCGGACATGTTCCCTGCCGTTGGCGCCCAGCGTCCGCGCGTAGTCGGGGCTGTTGAGCAACTGCTTCAGCGCGAAAGCCGCCCCTTCCACCGACCGGCACAGGAGCCCGGAGTGCTTGTGGGTGACCTGGAGCGGTATCCCCCCTACGGCGGAAGCCACCACCGGCTTGCCTTTCCAGAGGGCCTCCGAGACCGTGAGTCCGAAACCTTCCTTCAGGGATTTCTGGATAATTATGTCGGAGCCCCGCTGCAGCGCGTTGACCTCCAGATCGTCCTGCTTCATCAGCAGCACGTGGAGATCGGGGTCCCCTTTGGCCCTTTCCATGACCTCGGCGTAGACCTGCATGCCCTCCGGGTCGTCGGCGGCCCCGCCGCCGGCCAGGACCAGGCGGCAGTCGACGTACTTCTTCACCAGGCGCCAGGCCTCTATCACGCCGAGCGGGTCCTTCAGACGGTCGAAACGGGAGATCTGCGTCACTATCGGCTTATCGCGGGGTATGGAGTATTTCTCCATGACGGAGGCTATGCGCTCCGGCTCCAGGTCGCGGTTCTTGTCGCTGAGAGGGTCTATGGAGGGCGTTATCTGGAACTGGCGCAGCGGCAGCTCGCGCGAGAACTGCGGGGCCGAGAATACCGAGGCGTCGTAGCCGCCGATGAAGCCCATCAGGAAGTCCCAGGTGCCGGGCTCGGGCCTGGAAACGTCGACATGGCAGCGCCAGATCCATTTGTTGTCCCGCTTCTTCGCGACCAGCCCCATCGGCTGGGGGTCGTGTATGAACATTATCTCCGCGCCGGTGTCCACGGCCTCGATGTTGGCGCGGCTGGTCTCCATGAAGATCTCCTTGTCCTGCGCGGTCAGCGTTTCCGCGCCGCCGTGCAGGGCGTTGTGTATCTTCTTGGTCACGGCGAAGAAGGCGTCGCCTCCCTTGATGACGTCCCAGGAGGCCTCTATCCCCATCTGCCTGAGCAGCGGCACCATCCGGTTGAGGATCTCGGCCACCCCGCCCCCTACGGCGGTGGAATTGACGTTCTTCACGGTCCTGCCTCTGAGGCGTTCCGAGAGCAGCCTGATGTCGTCTATGACGTTCTGCCCGACGATCGGCGCGTAGTCTTCGATGAGGGGCATCAGAGGCTCCTTTCTATGCCGCGCAGCAGGTTGCGGCGCAGGTCCTCGAGGGTCTGGGTGTAGGGGTCCAGCCTTTCCACCAGCGCGGCCAGTTCGCGGTCGCCGAGGCAATCTTCGAACCATTTAGAGAAATCGTTCTTGCCTTTCTCCAGGCGCAGGCGGGATTCGAAGACGTGGTAATAGATCGAGTCGACCGTGATCCTGGAGAGGATGTCCGCGAACTCCCGCAGGTCGCTGGCCTCGTACCTGGTCGGCATGATGAAGCTTACGGATTTGAGGAAATGGAACTCCCCCCCTTCCGCGGCGAATTTCAGCGAGGCCAGCGGATTGGTCCTCACGTAGCCCTCGATGGTGGCCACGATCGCCTCGCGCAGGGCCCGTATCGAGTCGAAACGCATGATGTCGAGGCTGTAGAGCCGTTCGGCCAGCGTCTCCTCGCCCAGTTCTCCCGCTATCCAGTACGCGAAGTCGTTGGGCGGTTCGGGCGAAAGGGACTGGTGCTGCTGCAGGAACCGGTGCGTGTGGTGGTATATGGACGAACCGCTGACGCCGCGGATCGTGTCGGTCAGCTCCTGCAGGTTGGAGGCCCTGCGGCCCGTCAGTTCGGTCATCTGCAGGCGGGTATAGAACCTGAAAGGCGCCGTCGCCCCGCGCGCTTCCTTCATTCCTCCTCCCCTGCGGCCTCGAGTATCCGTTCCAGCAGCGCCGCGGCGGCGCGGTGGTCCGGGACCCTCGCCGCCGCCGCGGTAGGCCTGCCGCGCGGCCCGACGAAAACGGTCACGGCCCTGCCGCGCAGCGCCCTGAAAGCGTCCTCGTCCGTGACATCGTCGCCCATGTAGAATCCCGCGCCCCCTCTGCGGGCGAGCAGGAGCAGGCAGGCGGCTCCCTTGTGGAAAGCGGCCCGCGGCCGGAGCTCCAGGACCTTTTTCCCTTCCACCGCGCGCAGGCCGGGCATGCGGGAGAACGCGCGGGCCGCTTTCCGCAGTTCCGCGGCCATGGCGGCCGCCGCCCGGTCCGGGAGCGCCCTGTAATGCAGGGTCACGGAGAAGCGCTTCGCCTGTATCCAGGCGCCGGGGTACCGGTCCTTTATCCCGCGGAGCAGCCGCAGCGCCGGCCGGCAGGAGCGGCGGAAAGCGCGCTTGGACGCCTCCACCGGCGCCGGCAGGCGGAAGCCGGGCAGTTCGAGGCCGTGATTGCCGCAGTAGACCGCCCGGGTCAGGCCGGCCTTGCGGCGCAGGTCGGAGACGTCCCTGCCGCTGACCAGGGCCACGGTGACCCCGGGCAGGCGGGAGAGGCGCAGCAGGGCGCGCCTGGCGGGAGGGTAGAAGCGCGCCGCCTCCGGCGTCGGCGCCATCTCCGAGAGGGTGCCGTCGAAATCCAGCATCAGACAGAGACGCCCCGGGCCGCGGGCCGCGCCCGCGCGGGAGAAAAGTTCGCGCACTATGCGCTTCATCGGGGCCTCCCGGCCGCCATTCCGAGGTGCATCCTCACTCCCTGAAGTCGAACTTGAGCAGGTCCGAGATGATCTTGGCGGCCCAGTGATAGATGTTGCTGCTTCCCACCGTTTCGCGCATTTTGTGCATGCGGCGAGAAACTTCCTCGTCCGGCATTTCCAGGGCCTTGCGCAGCTCCCCGGCGCATTGGTCGCGGTCGTAGGGATTGACCGCCAGCGCGTCGGTCAGTTCGCGGGCGGCGCCCGTGAAATTGCTGAGTATCAGCACGCCGGTGCCGTCTATCTTGGCGGAAACGAACTCCTTGGCCACCAGGTTCATGCCGTCGTGCAGCGAGGTCACCATGCAGACCGAAGAGAGCCGGTAAAGGGCCAGTATCTCCTCGTAGGAGACGTGGCGCCGCGTCAGCACGACCGGGGTCCAGTTCTCGGTGGAGTGCTTCCAGTTGATGCGCTCCACTATGGCGTTTATCTCGTCGTTTATGTCCTTGTATTTCTGTACGTGTATGCGGCTTATCTCGCCTATCTGCAGGAAGGTGATCTTCTCTTTCAGTTCGGGATGTCCGTCGAGCAGCATGTCCAGCGCCAGAAGGCGTTCCGGTATGCCCTTGGTGTAGTCTATGCGGTCTATGCCCAGGATCAGTTTCTGGCCTTCGAGGCGGAACTCCTCTTTCAGCGACCGCATGGTCTCTTCCACCGCCGGGGACGCGGCGTCGGCGCTTATCGCGGCGAAATCCACGCTTATCGGGTAAGGTCTGACCAGCGTTTCGTGGCCGCCCTTGACCACGGAGAAGCGTTCGCGGTCTATCTTGCTCTCCAGTTCCCTGTCCACGGCCTCGAGGAAGTTGTTGCAGTGCAGGCGGATGTGGAAGCCCAGCAGGTCGTTGGCCAGCAGTCCCTCCAGGAGCTCCTTCTTGTCGGGGCAGATCCGGAAGATCTCGTGGCTGGGCCAGGGAATGTGCCAGAAATGCGCGGTTATGACCTGCGGCCCGCACAGTTCCTTGAGCATGGCGGGGAGCAGGCAGAGATGGTAGTCCTGTATCCAGACGAAGGCTTTGCGGCCTCCGAGCTCGTCGGCTATCGCTTTCGCGAACTTCATGTTGACGGACTTGTAGTATTCCCAGTCCTGCTTGCGGAAGGTGGGGCGCTTGAAGGTGAGGTGGGAGAGCGGCCAGAGGGTGTCGTTGGAATACCCGTTGTAGTAGCCTTCCTCCTCGGCCTTGTCGAGCCATATCCGCTTGAGCGTGTAGGCGGGCTTTTCCGGCGGCACGCCTATCTTCCCGGCCGCGTCGGTGACCCTGCGGTCGGCGTCGCCGTTGCCGTAGGCTATCCAGAGGCCGCGCGAGGCGCGCATGACCGGGTCCAGGGCGGTGACCACGCCGCCGGCCCCGCGCTGGCAGATGACCCTGCCTTTCTGGTACTTGTGCACGTAAGGCTGGCGGTTGGAGACCAGCACGAAAAGATAATCGCCGAGCTTCTCCCTGACGAGGTTCTCGAGATCAGAGGAAGTCCACATATCGTCCTCCAGGCGTTCCAGCGGATAGATCTCCCGCGGGTAGATTATAAATACTTAGCCGGGCCGGCGCAAGGAAAACCACAATACTTGTATAATGATACGGACGCGCGAGGAGCCCCCGATGTCGGCGGATATAATACTGATAACCATAAGTTCCGTGATCCTGGTCTCCTACCTTTTCGATTTTTTCTCGTCCAGGACCCGCGTGCCGCAGCTGGTCTTCCTGATACTCTCCGGTATAGTCGTGCGGGTCCTGATGGACCGCGCCGGCTGGCATATCCCTTATCTCGGCGTCATACTCCCCCCGCTGGGCACGCTCGGCCTGATACTCATAGTCCTGGAGGCCGGGCTGGACCTGGAGCTCGGGCGGGACAAGGTGGAGGTGATACGCAACAGCCTCTTCAGCGCTTTTTTCTCCCTCCTGGCCACGCTGGGGCTCATCGCGGCCTTCTATAAACTGCTGTTCCCTTCCGCCGGGCTGCGCCTCTGCCTGGTCAACGCCCTGCCCCTGGCCGTCATGAGCAGCGCCATAGCCATACCGGGAGTGAGCCATCTCCCGGCGGACAGGAAGGAGTTCATCGTCTACGAAAGCTCCTTCTCGGACATCCTGGGCATACTCGTCTTCAACTTCCTGGTGCTCAACGAGACCTTCGGCTTCGGGGCGTATTTCTCCTTCGGTTTCGAGATAATCACGACCATCCTGCTGTCGCTGGTCTTTTCGCTGGCGCTGGCGGCCCTCATAGAGCGGATAGACCACAAGATAAAGTACCTGCCGGTCTTTTCCGTGCTGCTGCTGGTCTACGCGCTGGCCAAGATGATGCACTTCTCCCCGCTCGTGCTGGTCCTGGTCTTCGGGCTTTTCGCCAATAATATAGGCAAGTTCGTCCGCGGCAACCTGCGCTTCTACTTCGACGTGGACCGGCTGCGCGAGGAGATGGACCAGTTCGGCGGGATAGTGCGCGAGACCACTTTCGTAATAAAGACCTTCTTCTTCCTGCTGCTCGGCTACTCCACGGACCTCCGCGAGCTCTTCGCCCCGGACGCTTTCCGCGTCGCCCTGCCGGTGCTGGGGTTCATCTACCTGGGGCGCTGGCTGCCCCTCCGCCGCGCCGCGGGCGGGGCGGCGCATTCGCTGGCCTATATCGCCCCGCGCGGCCTGATAACCGTCCTGCTCTATCTCAGCATTCCGCCCGCCCTGCACATGCCGGGGATCCCCGCGGCGGCGCTCGTGCTGCTCATACTCGCTACCGCCCTGATACTGGCCTGGGGCGTCATGAAGCCGGACACGCCGGCGCAGGCCAGGCTCAAAAGAATAATATCGGGGGATTTCAATGAACAACCTTGACTGGGTGCTGGTCTTCGCGGGAGTTTTCGCGGCGGGCGTCGCGCATGCCGGGGGAGAGCGGCCGGTCCCTCCCAAGGCCGCCAAGGTCCCCCACCGTCTCGAGAAGCACGGCCATGTCAGGACGGACGATTATTTCTGGCTGCGCGAACGGGATACCCCGGAGGTGCTGGAATACCTGAAAGCCGAGAACGCCTACGCCGACGCCGTCCTGGCCCCGGTGAAGAAATTCTCCTCCTCGCTGTTCGCGGAGATGAAGTCCAGGATAAAGAAGGACGATTCCACCCCGCCGTACAAGGACGGGCCTTACTATTATTACACCCGCTACAAAAAAGGCGGCGAATACCCGCTCTACTGCCGCCGGGCCGGCTCCCCGTCGGGGAAAGAGGAGATACTTCTCGACGTCAACAAGGAGGCCCGGGGCCACGCCTTCTTCGACGCCCGCTTCCCGGTGATGAGCCCGGACCACAATCTAATGGCCTGGGCCGCGGACACCAAAGGCCGCCGTTTCTATACCGTCCGCTTCAAGGACCTGCGCACCGGCGAGGTCCTGCCGGACCGCCTGGAGAACGTGACCCCCAACCTGGTCTGGGCGGAGGACGGCAAAACGCTCTTCTACGCCAAGCAGCACCCGGAGACCCTGCGCTGGGACAGGATCTTCAGGCATGAGCTGGGCTCCGCCGCGGATACCGAGGTCTATAACGAGCCCGACGAGACCTTCACCGCTTTCGTCGCCAAGTCGCGCAGCCGCAAATACCTGTTCATCGGTTCGCAGGCCACGCTGACCACCGAGTACCGCTACCTCGACGCCTCCGCGCCGGCCGGAGAGTGGCGTCTGTTCCTGCCGCGCGAACGCGGCCTGGAATACGCGCCGGAGCACGCGGGCGACAGGTTCTACGTCCTGCACAACAGGAACGCCAGGAATTTCATGGTCTCGGAAGCCGAAGACCTGCCGGGCGGCCCCGGTCCGTGGAAGGATTTCCTCCCCCACCGCGAGGACACGCTCGTCGAGGATATCGACGCCTTCCGCGGCTGGCTGGTGGTCTCCGAGCGGCGGGGCGGGCTTCCGCTGCTGCGCGTAATGAGCCGTTCCGGCGGCGGGGAACATTACCTGGAATTCGACGATCCCGCCTACCTGGCCTCCGCCGGCGTCAACAGGGAGTACGATTCCGGGCTCCTGCGCTTCAACTACGAATCGCTGACCACCCCGGATTCCGTCTACGACTACGATATGGCCTCGCGGGAAAAGAAACTTCTCAAGCGCCAGGAGGTGCTGGGCGGTTTCCGGCCGGAGGATTATGTCTCGGAGCGCGTCTGGGCTCCCGCCCGGGACGGGGCGAAGATCCCGGTTTCGCTGGTCTACCGGAAGGATTTCCGCCGGGGCTCCGGGGCTCCGCTGCACATTTATTCCTACGGTTCCTACGGCTCCAATTCCGATCCGTATTTCAGCTCCGTCAGGCTTTCGCTGCTCGACAGGGGCTTCGTCTGCGCCATACCGCATATCCGCGGCGGCTCCGAACTGGGCCGGGCCTGGTACGAGGAGGGCCGGCAGCGCAGGAAGATCAACACCTTCAACGACTTCATCGACGCCACCGACTACCTGGTGAAGGCAGGCTACGCCGCCCGCGGCCGCGTGCACGCGGAGGGCGGCTCGGCCGGAGGCCTGCTGATGGGCGCCGTCGCCAACATGGCGCCGGACGGCCTTTACCGCTCCATCCTGGCCGAGGTCCCTTTCGTGGACGTGGTGACGACCATGCTCGACGACAGCATCCCGCTGACCACCGGGGAATACGACGAATGGGGGGATCCGAACGTGAAAGAGGACTACGAGTACATGCTCTCGTATTCCCCCTACGACAATGTTTCCGAGAAGGCCTACCCGGCGATGTTCATAACGGCCGGCCTGCACGACTCCCAGGTACAGTACTGGGAACCGGCCAAATGGGCTGCGAAGCTCCGCGCCCTGAAGAACGACTCGGAGCCGCTGGTGCTGAAGACCGACATGGAGGTAGGCCACGGCGGCAAGTCGGGACGCTTCGAGGCGCTCAAACTGGTCGCGCTGGAATACGCTTTCATGCTGGAGCTGGAGGGAATAGGGAAATGAACCGGACCGGGGAGTAATCCCCGCGGCCCGGGATCCCCGTTCTAAGTATCTGACGCCCTGCGGACGAGCAGCCGCAGCAGCGAAAGGGCCTCTTTTTCCCCGGCCAGGTCCTGTACGGCGCGCCGTATCTGGGCCGGCGACTTCCCGCCTCCGGTCCTTTCGATAAAACCGATGATCTCCGCCGCGGTGGAATCCAGTTCCCCCGGGGAAGCCTCCGCTCTGGGCGGCCGCGCGGCCCTTCCCCCCTCCGAGGGACCGGCCCTGCCCGCCAGTTCATAGCAGACCACGGCCACGGCGTGGCCCAGGTTCATGGAGGGCTGCGCGTCGGCGGTCGGGACCGCTATGATGGCCCGGCAATGGGAGAGATCCTCCTCCGTAAGGCCGTGCTTTTCCGGTCCGAAGACTATCGCGGTGCGTCCGCCGCCGGAGTTCTTCCTTATATATTCGGCGGCCAGCGGCAGGGGTATTACTTCCCTGTCGGGGCTGCGCCTGTTCAGCGCCGAAGTGCCAAGGACCAGGGAGCAGCCCTCCGCCGCGGACGGGATGGACCCGCATACCGCCGCCCTGTCCAGCAGGTGTCCGGCCCCCACGGCCGCCCGGTTCTCGGTCAGCGCCTCTTTCCAGACCGGAGGATGAGGGTCGGCGGCCGCCAGGTCCGAGAGGCCGAAGTTGACCATGGCTCTCGCCGCCGCCCCGATGTTCACGGGGTTTCGCGGACGGGCCAGGACTATCCTTAAAGGCGGGGTCATTTCTTCGGCCATGCTTATATTCTACTAAACGGAACGTCGCCGGCGGGCGCGTGCTCCCCGGGCGGCGTCCGGCCGGGCGCCCCGGCGCTTGACAGTAGGTCTAAGGTCCTATGGACATATAGGCCCTTTGGTCCTTGCCCGGGGGGTCTTTTGTCCATAGGTTATATCTGCCGCTGTGTAATCCCCGGGATAGGCCGGGGAGTATCCACCTCCGGACCTTAATCCGGATTCACCACTCGGCGCGGAATACCAGGCGTTGTAAGTCTTGCTGAGGTGGATACTATGGCCCGTTCAGCGTCGAATGAAGTCGCAGCCGTCCTGAAGTCCGTATTCGCGGCGTTCCTCCTTTCCGTCTCTCTTTACGCCCCGGCGCGCGCCGGGGAGGCCTTCGATTCCCTGGCCTCCCTGGCGGAGGGCGCCGCCGCCTTCCTGGCGCCCCTGCCTGCCGCCGAACCGCCGGAGGCGACGCTGCTGCGCCCCGCTCCCGGCCTCAGCGTCTATTTCGTCAGCGTCGGCCAGGGCGACGCGATCTACGTGGAGTTCCCGGACGGGAAGAACGCTCTCATAGACGGGGGCCCCTCCTCTTCCTCTTCCGGACCGCTGGCGCTGTTCCTCAGGGAACGGGGGATCTCTTCCATAGACCATGTGGTGCTGACCCATCCCCATTCCGACCATTACAAGGGACTGCAGCACGTCTTCGCCAATTACACGGTGGGCGCCTTCTACGACACCCGCGTGGACAATTCCTCCGCCACGGGCGACAACGCGGTCCGGGCGAAGGCGGAGGAACTGGGCGTGACGACCGTTTATCCCGCTCCCGGCGAAGTCCTCGACTGGTCCGCCGGAGTGGAAGTGAAAGTGCTCAGTTCCTGCCACGAGCCTTTCGCGAGCAAGAACAGCGAGACCCTCAACAACTGCTCGATAGTCGTGCGGCTCGAATACGGCGGCGCTTCCCTCCTTTTCACCGGCGACGCGGGAGAGGACGTCGAGGCCCGGCTGGTGAAGGAGTACGGCGCCGGTCTCCGTTCCGACATACTCAAGGTGGGCCATCACGGCAGCAGGTACTCCTCCACCTCGCCTTTCCTGGCGGCTGTCCGTCCCGCGAGGGCCTACATAGAGGTCGGCTCTAACAATTACGGGCATCCGCATCCCGAGGCCGTCTCCCGCCTGCTTGAGGCCGGCGCGGAAATATTCCGCACCGACCTCTCCGGTACGCAGGAATTCAGGGCGGCGGCGCCGATGCTCTGCATGGCCGCGGCCGAATAGACGAGCGTTCATACATAAAGCGTAGAAGGGGGGCGCGACAACGTAATGTCGCGCCCCCCTGCGCTTTTACGCGGATGTTTTCAGAGGGCTTCCACTGTCTCCGCCTCGGCGTAGAAGGCGGCGTGGTCGGAGAGATTGCGCCAGGCCCCGGCGTGCAGCACCTTCGCCCGCAGTACCCGGAAACCCCGCAGGTATATCCTGTCCAGCGGGAAGCAGGGGAAGGCGCAGGGAAAAGTGCGCAGCTTCCGCCCGTGCAGCTCGTGGCCCGCGTCCCGCATCCCCAGCCGGACCTCCAGCTCGTCCCGTTCGCGCCGCCGCCATTCGTTGAAGTCGCCCGCGACCACCAGCGGCTCGCCGGCGGGGACATGCCTCTCCAGGTAGTCCGCTATCATCGAGAGCTGTTTGCGGCGGGAAACGCAGAGCAGTCCCAGGTGCAGGCAGAGCGCGTGCAGCGTCCGGCCGCCCGGCAATCCCAGCGCCGCGTACAGGGCCCCGCGCTTCTCCACCCGGTTGGTGGAGATGTCGGTCCTTTCGGTCAGCAGTATCGGGAACCTCGAGACGATCGCGTTGCCGTGATGTCCGGCCGCGTAGACGGCGTTGCGGCCGTAAACATGGTCGAAGCCGGAGGCCCCGGCCAGGTACTCGTGCTGAGGACGGGAGGGCCAGTGCGCGTATTTCGCCGCCTTCCGCACGTTCTCCCCCACCGCCTCCTGCAGGAAGATAACGTCCGCGCCGGTGGCGCGTATGCGTTCGCCCAGCGCCGGCAGCGAGAAACGGCGGTTGAGCGGCGAAAAGCCCTTGTGCAGGTTTATGGTCAGGAATTTAAGGCGCATTTTCCTCTCCCGACCAGATTATACCCCCCCCGCGCCGCGATTGTCCATCGCTATAAGGATTTAGTATCATATAGACACGGTCCCCCAAGGGCCGGGCCGGCCAAACCGGCCAATCCAGCGTATCCAGGAGCAAACTCAACATGCCTAAGACGGCCGTTATGAAGAAACCCAGCAAGACCGCGAAACCCGCGAAACTTTCCAAAAAACTCGTGTACTTTTTCGGCGGCGGCAAAGCCGACGGAAAAGAATCCATGAAGAACCTGCTCGGCGGCAAGGGCGCCAACCTCGCCGAGATGGCCGGCCACCCGGCCCTGAAGCTCCCCGTCCCCCCCG
>Ga0302253_1000484_pt1 | contig 32329 bp, 32 predicted proteins | sample AAG_RA_Trp_MG_FD_193537 | JGI IMG/M metagenome (GOLD analysis project Ga0302253, IMG submission 193537) | Enriched activated sludge microbial communities from anaerobic digester in WTTP, New Holstein, Wisconsin, United States - AAG_RA_Trp | ecosystem: Engineered > Bioreactor > Anaerobic >...
TCCTTTTCGGTCTCGTAGACCATGCAAAATGCCGAACAGTAACCTAGATTTCCTGTCCCGCTCTCGCGGTCAGTGTATCACTACCCACCACGTCCCGGTTGGACTTTTTTATCAGACCTCCTTTCAGGTTCCTCGTCTATTATAGAATAAGTTTTGCAGAATGCAACTGAAATCGTTTGCAGAAATCTAAAAACGTTTTCAGATATATGCTATACACCCGTAAAGGAGAAGCGCGTGAAGTACGACATCATCATGCTCGGCCATATTTCAAAGGACATTATCATTGACGAAAAAGGGCAGGAGAGCAGGCTGTATGGCGGAGCGCTTCTGTATTCTTCGATCTCCGCCGCCCGCTCGGCGGCGCGCGTGCTCGCTATCACAAAAGCCGCGAAAGGGGATTTTGGCGCACTCGATGTGCTCAAACAGCAAGAGGGGATCGAACTTGTCGTGCTCGAAAGCCCGGCCTCGACCTCGATCCGCAACGTGTTTCTGTCGAGCGACCATGAGCGGCGCCAGACGACCCTCCTTTCGAGAGCCGAGCCTTTTTCGGCAGCGGACATTCCTGAAGAAGCAGAAGCCGAAATTATCGATCTGGCGGGGCTCTTTGTGGGGGAGTTGCCTGATTCGCTCATCGAAGAGCTTGCTCAGCGGGAACCTGGAAAGCGCGCATCTGGAGAGCGCAAGTCTGGCAAGCGAGCCAAAATCGCGGTCGATGCACAGGGCCTTCTGCGCGAAGCACAGCCTGATGGCAGAATGATCTTCCGCGACTGGAAGAACAAGCATCGCTATATGCCCTACGTGAGCTATTTCAAGGCAGATGCGGCGGAAGCGGAGATCCTCACCGGGCTTACAGACAGAGAGAAGGCGGCGCGCGTCATTGCGTCATGGGGAGGAAGCGCTGGAGGGAGCCCTTGGGCCGGGCGCGAACCCGAAGTCATGATCACCCACAATACAGAAGTGATTGTGCTGGCAGGCGGGCAGATCTATCGGGCTCCGTTCACGCCTTCGAATCGTTCCGGGCGCACCGGACGCGGCGATACGACATTCGCGGCCTATCTTGCTTGGCGGCTTTCACATGGGCCGGAGGAATCGCTGCGCTTTGCTGCAGCCCTGTGCTCGATCAAAATGGAAACGCCCGGGCCATTCTCTGGTACAATGGAGGATGTATTCAAGCGAATGAGGTGATGTGATGCTGGGCATGATTCTGGGAATTATCCTTGCATACCTCGCGGGGTCTTTCCCGACGGGGCTTGTCGTAGGCAAGTTATTTTTTGGCAAAGACCCACGGCAGCAAGGCTCGAAAGCGACGGGCGCGACGAACATATTCCGTGTATTCGGCGCAAAAGCGGCCATTCCCGTGGCGCTTGTCGATGTCGGCAAAGGGGCGCTCGCGGTGTTCCTGGCCGCATGGGTAGGGAGGAATGCCGCGCTTCCGCGCGAGGCCTTGCAGGTTGCGGGAGCCGTTGCAGCGATGGTAGGGCATGTGTTTCCGGTTTTTGCCGGGTTCCGCGGGGGGAAGGGGGTGGCAACGGGGGCGGGGGCGCTTATCATGATGGCGCCGGTGGCGGCAATTTTTTGTGCGCTCGGGTTTTTGCTTGTGGTCGGACTGACGGGTATCATCTCAGCTTCATCGATTACGGCGGCGCTCATCCTTCCAATTGCAATTGCGCTTGGCGCGCAAGGCTCACCGCCTAATTCATGGCTTTTGGGTCTCGGCATCGCAATTGCGATTTTCATTGTTTTTACTCACAGAGCGAATATTGGCCGCATCCTGCAGGGGGAGGAGAAAGCCTTCGAACAATTCAGATTTCTGCGCAGAAAAAAGCATAATTGATGCGAAAGCTCGCTCGACGCAGTCATGCTCGCTCGACGATAGCATCAAATGAGAAACAAGCTGGCGCGCTGATTTGCCCAGCCTTGCCTTTTGACATAGAATGCAATATTGTAAATTTGATGAAGATTTCCTATCTCGATGGACCTCGATTGAGCCGCGCGCTCACAGCCGGATCTCAGACCCTCATTCAAAATTCCGCCAGCTTGGACGCAATCAATGTATTCCCTGTGCCCGACGGCGATACCGGCACCAACATGGCGAGCACTGTTCGCGCAATCACCTCGTCGCTCGCGGCATTTCGCCCTAAAAATGCCGGCAGCGTGCTCAAGAGAGCAGCGCAGTCGGCACTTGCCGGCGCAAGAGGCAATTCAGGTGCGATCCTCGCCCAGTTTTTCTCTGCACTCGCGGAAGAGCTGCAGCATGACGCTCGTATCGGTGCAAAACGACTGGCCAATGCTGCTGTTTCAGCTGCAGAAAAAACGCGCAGAGCACTCTCGATTCCCAAAGAAGGCACCATTCTCACCGTACTCCATGACTGGGCGCATGCCATGCATGAAAAGGCCCAGCAATCGGACGATATTCTCCATGTATTCATAGCCGCATATGAATCAGCCAAGGCTTCCCTCGCCAGAACAAGAAACATGCTCCCCGAAATGAAACGCGCGGGTGTTGTCGATGCCGGTGCAAAAGGCTTTGTGCATATGCTTGAAGGAATCGTGCAGCTCATCAGATCGGGTTCCCTCAAAGAAGCTGCGCGCGCTGACAAAAATCTGCAAGCTTCAGCGGGGGCGATGCTCGATTTCCAAGCGCCGAATGACATTGATGTCCTTTCAGCTTCGAGCGATTCACAATTTCGTTACTGCACTGAAGCGCTGGTTCACAGAGAGGGGATCGACCTCGATGCAATCAGAACCCAGCTCTCTCAGTATGGAGACAGCGTCGTCGTCGCAGGCACCGAAAGCCTGGCCAAGATCCACGTGCACACCGACGCGCCGTATCAAGTATTCGATTTCCTTGACTCGCAAGGACTTGTCGATTCCCATAAAGTCGACGACATGGAACTGCAGAAGCTCCTTGCACACCGCGCCCAGCTGGCTGGCCAGAATCAGCGCGTAGCGGCAACTGAAAAACCCCAAACCTGCGCCATCGTTACCGATACCGGCTGCGACCTCCCCGAAGCGTTTCTTTTCGAGCATGGCGTCATCAAAGTGCCAGCCCTCATCACCATCGACGGCAAAACCCGCCCCGACGGCCCCGCGCTCGACATTCGCGCCATGCACCGGCTCATGAAAGAGCGCCCCGATTTTTCGATGTCCACAAGCCAGCCCACCGATGCGGCTTTTTCCAGAGCATTTGCGATCGCTTCAGCGCACGCGGACGAAGTGCTCTATATAAGCTTGACATCCGCGCTATCTGGTACGTTTCAAGCAGGCGTGCGCGCTGCAACAAGTCTTTTCCGCGGCAGCGCAGCTCCGGCCGGGCAAACCGGGCAAGATGGGCGCACCGAGAGAGCGGGCCGCATTGAGCAAACCGGCCAAACCGAGCGGAGCCCCCAGACGCCCCCAAACTTCGTTGCCTTCGATTCCAGAACCGTAACCGCAGCGCAGGGCATCCTTACCTCGCGGGCTGTCGAAATGGCCGAACATGGCCTCTCTGCAGGCGAAATTGCGCGAGCCCTCGAGACGCTTCGAGACCGCATGGTTTTCTTTGTCGCGGTGCGAAACCTCTCGAGTCTTATCCGCTCGGGGCGTTTGCATGGCGTCAAGAGCGTTATCTTGAGGAAATTTGGCTTGCGGCCCCTTCTTACAACGAATAAAGAAGGAAAAGCGGAGACTGCCGGCATCTACGCGGGCGAGAAAAATACTGTATCTGCCCTCCTGTCAAGGATAAAAAAGGCATTTCCTGCCGGCTCGCGCGCTGAACTGCACATCTCGCATGTCGATGCACCCGAGGAAGCGCAGAAGCTCGCTGACCTCTGTGCGGAATATCTGCACCCAGAGTCGAAAATTGTCATTTCGGAGATGGGGCCGGTGCTCGCTTCGCTTGCCTGGCTGGGCGCGATCAGTGTTGCGGGCCTTCCGGAGAGTGTTCCGAAGCTTGTGTAAAGTCAGGCGCCCCGCAGGCGAATGACTTCAGGTACGCGGCGAGGGAGCATCAAAAGGCGCGCCTATTCAAGTAGCTGCATGTCCGCCCTGGCAGCGCTACCGCGCCGCTGGGCTGTTCCGCCAGAGCTCCAGCATCTTAAGCGCGCGGTCGGCAGTGCGGAATACCGGCACGCCATACTTTTCGAGCTCGCGGCAAAGCGGATCGTACAGAGGGCCAGTATCGACAACCGTCACAAAAGGTTTGTCGGTTTCGCGCATGAGCCTGCCATAGCGCGCTGCGATCGAATCTTCGCGTGTGACATCTTCGCTGTGGACCGCGGGATCGGCAGCGAGCGTATTCATCATCACCGTGAGCGGAACAATCCCCACAATCCCAAGATCCGCGCCTGGATCGAGCAGCGCCGCCCGGAAAGAGCCTTCATATGCATCGTCGCCCGCCATTGGAGTGAGGTCGAGCGGGTTGTGGATATCGACAATTTCGGTAATGCGCGCAGCGCGGAAGATTTCCTCAAGCTCGGCCTTTGTCGCCTCGCCAAATGAGGAGAGCACCATGCCTCCAAGGTTGTCCGCAATCGCGACGCATTCGAAGCCCGCATTCGAGACCGCCGCGAGGCGATTGCCACGCGCCTTGCGTCCGTCGAGCAGAGTAAACAAGGTGATCGCATCATCGAACTCATCGAGGCTGTCGCATACAATAGCTCCTGCTTGTGCAAACAGCTGGCGGGTAACCGGATAGTCTCCCGCAATGCTCGCTGTGTGGCTCGCAGCAGCCCCCGCGCCTGCCTGCGTTCTCCCTGCTCGATAGAAAATCACGCTTCTCCCCGACTCCGTGATGCGTCTGCAGGCTTCAAGCGTTTTCTCCCCATCGAGCGGTTTGAACCCTTCGACATAGACCGCGATGACATGCAGATCTGGATCCTGCGCCAGGTAATCGAGATAGTCGCCAATAGTGAGATCCATCTGGTTGCCGCAGGTGATCGTGTACTTCGGGTTGATGGAAGGGTGTTTCGAAATGCGGCAGATGGCGAATGCACCAGACTGCGAAAGCACTGCGAGCGGCTCGACCTTTCCTTTGGGCATGGGGAGCTTGTGCTCCGGGATGAAGAGCGTATTGTACTTGCCGGGGACCGAACGGATGCCCAGGCAGTTTCCGCCATTGATGAGTGGCCCCTTGCCATGCTCGCGGGCTTCGGAGAGCGCTCGTCGCATCTCGGCGACGATAGATTCAGAGCCCGCCTTTTCCTCGAGACCTCCTGGGATGACAATGACCGACCATGCTTTGTCATAGGTGGCAATCTGCGCAAGCGTCGTCGGAGTCGATGCAGCCGGGATAACGAGAACAAAGAGATCGACTTTTTCGGGCAGAGATGCAACATCCGGGACACAGCGGCAGCCGTCGATGGATTCGATGCCGGGCTTTACCACATAGAGGCGCGATGTGTCAAAGCCATTTTCGATGAGGTTCCGAAGAATAATGCGCCCGTTGTTCATGCCTTTTTCGGACACGCCGATAATAGCCGCGCTGACCGGCTTGAGAATTCGCCCTATTTCCTGCACGGGGCGGGTTTGCTGCGCCATATTCACGGGAAGCCCGTCTTTGTCCGAGGCGAGTCCCATCGACGAGAAGTCTTTGAGGGTTACGAGGCAGTCCAACGCAACAAGCTCTCCTGCACGCGAGAGCACCATCGGATTCACTTCGAATTCACCGATACCTGCTGCCGCGAGCGCATTAGCAGCGTCAAGAAAGTGCTGGATGGCGCGCTGCAGCGCTTCTGGGGCGAGCTCTGGCTTTGTATTTCTGAGACCAGCGCAGAGCAAACCATAGATTACGTTTCCCCTGAGCAGGGTCTCGAGCGCGTTCGGGTTCGAGACACGCGGCGAGAGAATGAGATTCGCCGCGCCCTGCCTGAATTTTGTCGCAAGGTACTCGGTATGGATGCCTCCCGGCCCGAAACTCACGACCGGACCGAAGTCCGGAGCGAACCGATAGCCGAAAATCATCTCATGCCCGAGCTTGGGCTCGAACGCAATAAATTCATTGACTGTAAAGCCGTCGAGCCTTGCGCCTGCGAACCGCCCTTCCGTGCGGCGAAGCGCATCGACTATGCTGGCGGCTGTGTTGTCGACTATTTCAACACCCTGCACTTCGGTTTTGTGAAGAATTTCAGGGCTTATTACCTTCACGACCGCTTTTGCGCCCGGGAAGGGCCCCGGCATGATGCTCACATTCGAAGAAGTCTTTTCCCCCAGGCGGCCGAGAAACTCATCCGCACCGCTTACCAGCCAGTACCTCGGCGTTCGGATGCCCATTGCCGAAAGCAGTGCCATGCCTTCGAGCTCAGTGAGCGCGCTTCTTCCTTCGGCCTTCGCGCGGGCCGCTATTCGGATAGCCTCGTCGCGGAGCGCACGAGCTTTTGCATCGAGCCGGACCGGGGTCAGACCCCTTCTGTTTCCCTTGGTTTCTCTTTCAGCCATGCTGAATGCTCCTGCCATATTCGAATGCCTTCAAATTCGCCTGAACAACTGCCTCGCCCTTGCGGGAAAACAGCGCAACAATTTCCTTTTCGATTGCTTCAGGAGGTACCGACAAAAGATCAGCTGCAGCGCCCACCAGCACAAGATTCGCGCTGCGCACATTGCCAGCCTGTTTCGCGAGACTGTCCGCATCGATAAGGCGCGCCCGCGGAAGCTTGCGGATTTCCGCCAGCACTGATTCGATATCCGGATAGCTCGGAATATTGCGGATCGGCGTCGTGGCCGCTACCACCGTCCCGCGTTCCACCGAAAGCCACGAAAGATACCGCAGCGCTTCCAGAGGCTCGAAAGCGAAGATTATATCTGCCTTCCCCTTCGGGATCGTCGGGCTGAAGATTTCTTTGTCCGAAATGCGCAAGTTGGCGAGCACTTGTCCGCCTCGCTGGGACATACCATGAATTTCCGACTGCTTTACCAGAAAGCCGGAAGCCATTGCCGCCCGTGCAATGACCACCGAAACGGACAAGCCCCCCTGTCCGCCGACACCGCACAGAATGATATCGCAGGTCATGATTTCCTCGCTTTCTTGAGCCATTCGATACACTCGCGGACCATTACGATGACCGACACACTATCGTACGCAATTTCCTCGCGGATAGCTGCGACATTCATATCGAGCGCGCGCTTATGTGCCTCGAGCACCCGGATGTGTTCCTTTTCGACACCGAGCCCTTCGAGCAGCTTTGGCAGCTGCGATGTTCCGGAGATGGTGGGCTGTGCGCCGGTCATCCCCGTCGTTCCGTTGTCGAGAATAAGAAGCGTCATCGGCGTTCGATATCTGACCGCATCGATGAGATTGGTCATGCCGGAATGATAGAACGTCGAGTCTCCGATTACGCCGATCGCATGCTTCTGCCCGACGGAGGCAGCACCGCGCGCCATACCGACGGAAGCACCCATATCGACACACGATTCAACAGCATTCCACGGGGGCAGCGCGGAAAGCGTGTAACAGCCAATATCGGAGGCCGTAAAGAATTCTGCTTCACCCTCAAGTGCTTTTTTGAGAGCTGTGATGGAATCAGCGTGCGGACAGCCCTGGCAGAACTGCGGCGGCCGCCCCGGCACCTCGATACCGGCCACAGCGGAACCTTCGCGAGCCTGCAACCCCAGTGCCAACCGCACAGAATCTGCACTCAGCTCGCCTGCAAGCGGAATTTCGCCCGTCATCTTGCCCGCAACCGGCACTGGCGCGCCAAAAATCCCTCGCAAATCGCGTTCGATAAACGGATAGCCCTCTTCTATGACAAGCACGCGCTCGACATGTGCGACAAGCGCCCGAATCTTTTCTGCCCCCATAGGATAGCGGCCAATGTGCAAGTGCGACGGCCGCTCGCCGCCGTGCGCTCGCGCCCACTCATCCTCATTTTCCTTATAATACGCGCGCGCCAGCCCGCAGGTAATCACTCCGAGTTCTTTCGACCCAAGCACCAGCCGGCTCGCGGCTTCCGCGTCCACCCTGAATATAGCTTGCTTGTCCAACAATGCCAGCCAGCGCCTGCGCGCCATTTCCGGCATCAGAATCCACGAGTAGGGATCGGTGCACTTGCCGCGGGCTGGAACATCGCGCGCAGGCGCCGTTTTTACCAGCGCTCGCGCATGCGCAAGCCTCGTGGTCAGCCGTACCAGCACCGGAACCTCATGCTCCTCCGAATAATCAAAGGCGAGCCGCGTCATGTCATACGCTTCCTGCTGGTCCGACGGCTCGAAACAGGGCACCCGCGCAAAATCCGCCAACAGGCGGGAGTCTTGTTCGTCCTGGCTGGAATGCATGCCCGGATCATCCGCGACTACGACCACAAGCCCGCCGTGTATCCGCACCAGTGCCGAATTCGTGAACGGGTCCATCGCCACATTGAGGCCGACATGCTTCATCGACACCATCGCGCGCTTCCCCGCGAAGGAAACACCAAGCGCAGATTCGTAGGCGGTCTTTTCGTTTGCGCACCATTGCGCCACGCGCGGCGCGGTTCTTACTTCTAAAACGCTGCCTGTCTCAGCGCCGCCATCTGCATCCCCCGCGCCCGCCCGCTTATCCCCCAAATACTCCTGCAAATACTCCATGATCTCCGTCGAAGGCGTGCCGGGATACGCAAAACCTCCCGAAAGCCCCGCATCGAGGGCTGCCTGCGCAACCGCTTCGTCGCCCGAAAGAACCAACTCCGCCATTGCAAACCCCTTTCCTTGCCGATAAAACCGGGCGGGCCATGTGTCCCGCCCGGACTGTCAGCAACCCGGTTTTCCCGATATCAGAAAAAAATGGCGCGGGCAGAACCCGCGCCGAGAATCTGTGCCTCAGTCAAAATAGAGCTCGTACTCTTGCGGCACGGGTGCATTGTACACATACGAAGCCTCTTTCTCCTTGCGTGCGATCCACGTTTCGATGAGTTCGCTCGGGAAGGCTGGCTCAAGATAGGAGCGGTCTTTCTTGAGCCCGCCGAGCACATGGAAAAGCCCCATCGGAAAAATGTGTTTTTCTGAAGGTTTTTCCTTTGCATAGCCGAGTGCGACCGGATCGAGCCCCCTCTGGATGCCATCAAGCCCAGCAAGTAACATCGCTGCAAGAAAATAATACACATTCGCCGTCGCATCGCCCGTGCGGAATTCGATGCGCGCCTCGCCTTTGCCCAGATACCCCGGAATCCGCACCGCCGCAGCCCTCGAACCCTGCGCGAATGTCGCGCTCACCGGAGCCTCATAGCCCGGCACCAGCCTGCGATATGAATTCGTCGAAGGATTCGAAAACGCGAGCAAAGAACCTGTCAGCGCATGGCTCAGAAGCCCCGCCGTATAGGCAAGACCCTTGTCCGAGAGCCCGTAGAGTCCCTCACCAGGGAATATCGACCTGCCATCTTTCAGAATGAACTGATGCACATGCATCCCGCTGCCGGCGACCCCGTACATCGGTTTGGGCATGAAGGTGACATTCAGTCCCAGCTCTTCCGCCTGATTGCGCAGAATCCACTTGGCGAGCGAAACAGCATCCGCAGCCTTCACCATCGAAATGAAATCGAGCTCGATTTCGAGCTGGGCAGCCCCCACTTCGTGATGATGATATTTGACCGGAATGCCCACATCGATCATCGTCTTTACCGCACGGTTGCGCAAAAGCTGATAGCGATCCTCAGGCGCCATGCGGTGATACCCCTGCGACATCCCCAATCGCGGCGTATCGCTGTATTCCTCACCGATTCCCTCGGAGCTCTCGACATAGTAATACGAATGATGCGCCGTCGTGGAATACCGTACATCCTCGAACACATAGAACTCGAGCTCGACCAGCATTTTCGCATCATCACCGATACCTGACGATTGCAGCTCATGCTGGGCGGCGCGGATAATCGAGCGCGGATACTGGGCAAAAAATTGCCCATCCGTCGTCCTCACATTGCAGAATACATGAAGAATATTAAAATTCTCTTTCTGCTCCACGAAGGCCGATTCCATATCAGGAACCGCTACCATGTCGGACGCATGCACCTTGGCGTAGCCGAAATTCGAGGCATCGAACCCGATGCCCTTGCTGAGCACCGCCTCGCTCGCATACGACGAAGGAAGGCTCACCGCCCTCATCCGACCATCAATATCGATCACAATGAATGACACATAATCTATGCCGGCAAAATCACCGTTCCATTCGGACAACTTCATGATATACCCCTATCCGAGGAGCGCACCGCATCATATCCGTGGCCGCCTCAGCTGTGCTCCGCCGCTTACGCTCGTGCGCCCGAATATTGTAACCCGGCTTTCCCGATCCGACAAGATATGAAACGATAGTATCAAAAAATGAAACGCAGACAGTATTCATTAGTGCTCACTTGAATATGTATTGATCAATTAATATAATCAAAGACTGACAATATATTCATTCATTTATTTCTTTTAATGCATTACCTTTGTTACATTATGTTATAATAGTATCCTGCTAGATGGAGAAGCATATTATGGCAGAATCGTACGGCAAGAAAAAGCTCACTCGTACTGTCTTGAGCGAACAGATCAAAGAACAGCTTATGGAAGATATTTTCCATAGAAAATACAAGGCTGGAGATAGAATTGTCGAAAGTGCTCTTGCTCGAGAACTGGGTGTCAGCCAAGCTTCTGTAAGAGAGGCATTAAGAAGCCTCATTGCAATGGGGTTTCTAGAGAACGAGCCTTTTAAGGGAATCACTGTTCGTTCTTTTACTGCAAAAGATTTAATGGAAGTATATACCGTACGAATAGCACTTGAGACGCTTGCGGGGCAGCTTTCAATCAACCGTATTACTGATGAAGAAATAGCTGAACTCGAAAATATTGTCAGCGAAATGATTGAAGCATCAGAAAAAGGTGATACGCAGAAGCGTATTCACCTCAATATCGCTTTCCATGAAAAACTTGTACAGACATCCGGGAATAAGCTTATCCTTCAGCTTTATAATTACATGCGTTTTGGCACATGGTCTATCCTCACAGGTAATTTATCTGAAATGGATCCGATCCAGATCTCTGCGCGCCACAAGATACTTATTGATGCGCTTAAGTCTCGAGATCCAGAGAAAATCGCAAAGGCGATCAGGGAACACATCGAGAGTACTGGGAAGCCATTGAGCGATATGCTTATGAATGAGAATAAGTCACAAGCTAAATGATAGATGCTACAAAGAAGTTTGAGTTTTTTGGCCTGATTCGGTCGCCTGTGTTTCTCCAATTTTGTTTCTAAAATTACAATACTTCCTCTCGCGCATAAAAGAGATTAAATATTGCAAAATTCTCCTTGACAAATGCAAAATTCAGATCGATAATCGCTAATCGATAGTATTATTGAAGAATAGCATTCTTCAATTAAGGAGGTATCATGGACAGAAATCAAGTCTTGGCGCAATTCTTTGGCGACAGAGAATTCCCGGTCGAGTGGGCGAATGAGGAAGAAAAAAAGCTCTTCTGGTGGTTTGACGATAATCATTGCCCAAATCCTGTATCACCAATGTATTTCAGCCTTGATGGATGGTGGGGCCCAACATGCGAGTACATGTATCGCAGATTCGACATGCCAATGGGTGTCAGATGGCCTGCCAAACGAATAAATGGCTATGTCTACACTGCAATAGTGCCACGCGGCGAAGAGGAGGAAGCTGCTACGGCGCCCTATTATTCATGGGTAATGCCAACATATGCTAAAAACTTCCTGGACTGGTGGAAAGACCGTTATGTGCCAGAAGTAAAAAACAATTTCGCATATATTGATAATTTCGATGCTGAACATGCTACGCTTCCCGAGCTTATGATTCATCTCGAAGAGATGATTGATATTCAGGAAAGGCATTTCCGCCTGCACTGGATTCTCAATTATGCTCAATTCCAGGTCTCGACAGACTTTGGCGCCCTTGTCAAAGAGCTTTTTGGTGATGTGCCTTCTGACCTTCTGGGCAAGGTTAATATTTCCAGGGCGGACAGAAACTGGGACAGCTTGCGCGAGCTCTGGAAACTTAAAGAAAAAGTGAAAGCAAGCAAAGACTTGAGCGAAGCTTTCAAGAGCGGAGCGAATGGAGCAGAAATTCGCGCCCTTTTGCAGAAGACCAAGACAGGAAGCGAGTTCCTCAAAGATGTTCAGGCGTATGCAAATGAGTTCGGATACAAGTCTATTTATACTCATGAATACAGATTCAAACTCTGGGTTGAGGACAACACGCCGGTTATTGATCAGATAAAAAATTATTTTGATACCAATTATGACTACAATAAAGCCTATAATTCGTGCATCAAAGAACAGGATGACGCCATCGCAGAGCTTCGTAGACGATTAGCTTCCAAATCTCAAGCAGATAAAGACCGCTTCGAACAGGCTCTGGATCTCAATCTGAGAATGATGCCATTGACCCCCGATCACCACTTCTATTTCGATCAGTCTACATATGCACGGATGAGAATTGTTCTGCTCAGGGTCGCCCGCAAGATGGTAAAAGAAGGGCTTCTTGATGATCCGGAAGACATCATGTATCTGGAATATGAGCAGCTCCGGCGATATGTGGCGAGCCCGAAGACCTATGACGGCCGTGGACTCATTAAAAAGGCCAAGGCCGAAATGGAAAAGGCCAGCAAGATCACGCCTCGTCCTTGGGTTGGCACAGTGACTAACTGGGGCATGTATATGGAGCCCTACCATATGCTCTGGGGCTATCCGGAACGATTCGAAAAAGGCTCTGGCCAAGGTATAAAAGGTGAAGTAAAAGGCCTTGCAGCTTCTTCCGGCATCGTTGAAGGTATAGCGCATGTCGTACATAGCCCTGCTGAATTCGATTCGGTCAAGAAGGGTGAGATCCTTGTCTGTGTTATGACCAATCCTGCATGGGTGGTTGTATTCAGCAAGATTGCCGGCATTGTCACTGATGCTGGTGGCGTGCTTTCTCATTCAGCGATCACTGCTCGCGAGTTCATGATTCCTGGTGTTGTCGGCACAAGCAATGCAACAAAGGAAATCAAGACAGGCGACAAAGTACGCGTAAATGGAAGCACTGGCGTAGTAGAGATTCTTTGATGCAGTAGAAATTTTGGGCTGTTCCAGGTTTTGATCTGGAATAGCCCATTATTGTGAGGGAAAAGGAATACATAAGGAGGCATGGCATGGCGGAAGTCAAGACAAAGGAGACAATTCCATTCTGGTTGGCAGTAGGGATCACAGCCATTGTGTTCCTGCCTTTGACGATGTTCTTGGGGAAATTCAATATTCCTCTATGGGTATCGTTCATTGTGTGGGCTGAGTTCTTCAATTTTGGCGCCACAGTGAAAAAAGCAGGTAAATACATTCTTTTAGCCTTCCCGGCAGGCGCTGCAATCTGCGCATTGGGTTTTATTGCTTCATTCTCTCTATCGGCTGGAGTTCCTGCATTGGCTGGTCCGAATGGGTCCGGCATGTGGGGAATTTGGGTAGGTTTCGGTGTTGCAGTCTGTGTGCTGGTCTACATTATGAAATTCTCGAAGATCTTTGCTGAAGGATCACTCGCCTATTTCAATGGCATGACAATGATGATTGCGGTTCTTTTTACGGGCGCCTATCCGAAGAGCGCTGATGCGGCAATCCAGGTCAATACAATTATTGCTTGCCTGTGGACGATTCTAGCCGGATACTTTGGCCTTTTCCTGGGCTGGTTCAACATGGCCATTACATTCCCCAGGAAAGTCAGTGAATGAATAATTATTTTTAGAATTTTTCCATGCAGCCCTGAGGCCATTCAAGAAATTGAATGGCCTCCCTTTTATTCCTTCCAGCCTTCATAAAAGGCGAGTTCTGCCAACGCGGCTTTCGAAACTTCATGATAGGAAGGTTCCTTGCGTGTTTCAGCGATTTTTTTCGCTGCTTCTGTATAAAGCTCAATGTGGCTTGCTTCTTCTATGCCTTCAGCAAGACCGCGCAATGTATCGAAATTTTTATAACCGATGGATCCGTACTCGGCATACACTTTAATGACTTGCAATAGCCCTATCCATCCAAATTTATCGATTTGGTCAGCATCGCAGAGTACTCTTTCTTCAAGGGTGGAAGGTTCATAGGCTGTGTAACCAGGATATTTGCCTTTGTGTTTGAGAATGATGTCAGAAATTATTTTCCGTTCTGCTTCATTCCATTCGGCTAAATAGGAAAGGCAAGCAGTAGCTCCATATTCATTATGCTTTTTTGGTTCTGAAGGATTTGTTATGAAGCCAATATCATGCAGAAGCGCTGCAGGAATTACAAGGCGCAGATTTGCCTTTTCTTCTGTGCCAATAACAATTGCATTGAGTGTGACCCTCATGATATGTTCCCAGTTGTGGCTGATTCTAAGTTTTTTATGCATTTCCTTCATATTTGAATAAAGCAGTCCAAGTCTCGGCTCTGCAAGTAAATCCTTCAATTTGCGATAGACTTCGTTATTATCCATTAATGAATCCTCAATGCATGGTTTCGAGAAGTTTCCATCCCGCTTCCGAGAATTGCGAAAGCGTTCGCTGGGTCACGCCGAAGCTTATAAATTCTTTTGGTGACAAGCCATCAGGCTCATATGCTCGCACAAATTCTTTTATTGTGTAAAGGCGTTCCAGAACTTGCGGCTCTATTTGAGCCAGATATTTTTCTTCTTTCGGCACATTGCTTTCCATGAGCGGCTTCTGATATTTTGGGTGAATAGAAAGAATGAGGTCTGCTCCAGCCAGCTCTGTTGCGTGATAAGTGCCTCGCAGCGCTGCTACAAGTATTTTTGCAGCATACTTTCTTTCTTTGAATAACGCATAGGCTCTTTTTGCAATCGCTAAGCCGGCTTTTCGAATATCATCAGAGGAAGCTTTCGTTCGATTGTCGACCGATACTTCCGCAAGGTAATCATCAATGCGCCCAATCATAAGAACTGCATTGCAAGGCGCAGGCGTCTTGCCGTTTGCAAGCGCTCTTCGTACTCCTCGCGCATGCGCTTCTGCAATAGCCAACATTTGAGGAACAGAAAAGCTCACCGTTCCCGTAACTGCGATACCTTCGGATGAGAGTTCTTCAAGGACATCCAAGCCAGCGCTTGTTGCTGGTAATTTGACAGAAATATTCGGTGCCCAAGCCGCAAAGCGCCGCCCCATGGCAAGCATTTCTTCGCGGTTGCCTGCATTTGCCGGATCGACCTGCGCACAAATATAGCCAAGTTTTCCGGAGGTTCGAACAAAAAGGGGGCTCAGCTTTTGCGCTCCTTGGGTAACCACAAGCCGAATCAGCTCTTGCGCTTTCGTTGATGGATCGGCAGCTGATTTTGAAATTTCTTCAATCTGTGCGCGCCATTCAACCGGTTTTAGAGAAATGGCTGTGGCACTGAGGGGAGGATTTGTAGTAATTCCTACTGCCCCATGTTGAAACGCGAGGTCTATTTCAGATGGTACTCCAGAATCACACCACCATCGAGTTGCTGTAGACTCGCTTAGCCATTGCAGATAGCTTTGCAGTTGCATGTATACCTCCAATATTATAATCGATTATCGATAGAATTGTATAATGGGAATTTCGAATAGTCAATCAAGTCCGATTTTCAAGATTTTAGTGAGAATTCAAGAAGACAGCTCTATCCACATGCTCTTTTCCTTGAATGGAGCCAGTCTAGCAACTACAAATTCAATTTGCTGCATGCAGATGATTTTCCATATGCCGCTCGCAATAAATTTTTCGTGTTCTGAAGGAATCGATATTTGATAAGGAATCAAATTCCCACATTGATCAGAAAAGAATTGTTCTTTGAATTCTTCAATCACTTTCTGAATTATTATGCGCGCCTGCTTTTTTGCATTCTGGTGATCTTTCAGCATGAGTTCTGCGAGTTCTCCTACGGCCAAACAAGCGCCTGTGATAGCGCCACACATGCTTCCTGAATAAGCAATTCCTCCATTCAAAACCATCGCAGGTGAAGAATTCTCCGGCGAAGAAAGCTCAAAAACAGTCTTCAGTGCAATATAAGTGGATTCTGCACATCCATAACTGTTATCGTTGCGCAGAAAATATTTTCTCGCTGCTATAATGGCCTGTTCCGAAAGCTTTATATGTGTCTCGTTCATATTGGTTTGATGATAACATGATTTGAAAAATCAAAGAACCTCTATATTCGTCTATAATAATTTTGCTTGACAATTGAATTACCTAATGGTACCATGAATCTATCGATAATCGATAATACACGCTGGACATGCGCTTGATAAGGGGACGACAATGAAAATCGTTCATGAATCACAAGTACCGGAAATTCAAGTTCCAGGCCGCTATCTGAGATGGATTGCTGATGCAAAAAGCTTGCAGCCCGAATTTCTTACATGCTGTGTCATGCGGGTATCCCCTGGGGAAACAGTAAAGCCAGCCCATGCACATCCTGATGGTGAAGAACTTATCTATGTAATTTCCGGAGAAGGCAAAGTCTATGTGGATGGTGAAGTACAGGCGCTCAGGCCAGGAGTAGCAGTCCTGTTTCAGAAAAACAGCATTCATATGGTGAGGAATAGCGGAACTGAAGAAATGAAAGTCATCTGTTTTTTTGCGCCACCCGCAAGCCTCGATACGTATGAATTTCATCCTGAGGTTTCGTTTCCTGAAGGAATTTCAGTCTAAAAGGAGGGCGGTACCATGAAAGAGAATCCGATAAAAAATTTCCATATTGATAAAACGAAAATAAAATTTATAGGAAAGGATCTTCAAAGACCGGAATGCATCCTTGCTGAGCCTGATGGAAGCTTATGGGCTGCTGATGCGCATGGTGGTGTCATGCATATTAAGCCAGACGGATCTCAAGAACTCATTACTCAGAAACGCTCAAGCGATTTTGCTCAAAGCGCAAGCGATGTAGATAGATTTACAAAAGGTACCCTCCCGAATGGGCTTGCCTTTGCAGAAAATGGCGATATCTTGATTTCAAACTTCGGTACCGATTGCCTTGAAGTAATGAAAAGAACTGGAGAGACAAAGGTGCTTCTGGATTCGGTCGATGGCAAACCTATAGGCAAAGTCAACTTTGTATTGAGAGATTCGAAAAATCGATTATGGATCACGGTTACCACACGAGTCAAAAACTGGATAGATGCGCTTGTGCCGGATCTCGACGATGGTTACATTATTCGCCTTGATGAGCGGGGGGCCCATATTGTTGCGGATGGATTCCATTTTACCAATGAAGTGCGTTTTGACAAAGAGGAAAGATTTCTCTATGTCGTGGAGACTACTGGCGGCCGGATACTAAGATTCAGAGTAGATGAAAAAGGCGAGTTGAGGAATCGGGAAGTCTATGGACCGTCGCATCTCGGGACAGGTGCTTATCCAGATGGCATTGCATTCGATTCCTTTGGCAATTTGTGGGGAACAATGGTCTATTCCGATAAGCTTTTTGTCATTACGCCGGATGGCGAACTCATCATTTTGCTTGACGAAGGTGATCCTGAAAAAGTTAAACGCCTTGATGAAGCTTTCTATCGAAAAAGCGTCACACCAGAAATTCTCTTCGAGACAGGTCGAGGGATTGCCCCGTGGATGGCAAGTGTAACTTTTGGTGGTCCCGATCTGAGTACAGTATATATCGGTTCGCTGAAAGAAACATCAATTCCATATTTCAGGTCCCCAATTCCAGGTTTGCCAATGGTGCATTGGAAACAGTGAGAACGAATTTAGACACGCAGACATAATGAAGGAGTAGTGTTGTGCTAAATAAAACGATGAAGGCGATTCGACTTAATGCCCCGAATGATTTTGAGTATTGTGATATTCCGGTACCTGAGCCAGGCAGCCATGACGTCCTTGCCCGAGTAGAAACCGTCGCTATCTGTGGGACAGATCCGCATATATTTGCAGGTGAATTTCCAGGGTTCTGGCCAAAATCTTTTCCTCTTATCCCGGGCCATGAATGGGCAGGAACCATTGTCCAGGTTGGCGAAGCTGCGAAAGATCTGGGATGGAGAGAAGGTGAAAGAGTATGCGGCATCAGCCACGTCGGCTGTGGATATTGCTCGATGTGCATGCAAGGGCGTTATACCCTGTGCCTGAACTATGGGCATGAAGAAAAAGGTCATCGACAATACGGGCATTATTCGCAAGGGGCATATGCGCAATACATAGCGGCATCAGTCAAGAGCATAGCACGCATCCCCGATAATATGAGTTTCGATGTCGCTGCGTGCATGGATCCTTTCAGTATTGCGCTTCATGCGGTGATGCGTTCTGATCTGGAACCGGGTGATTCTGTACTTGTGAATGGGTCCGGAGCTCAGGGACTCATGAGCGTCATGATTTTGCGGGCTATGGGAGCTGGCAAAATATTGACAAGCGGCAGCGGTTTCCGACTGCAGGTTGCTGAACGTTTAGGGGCTATACCCATCGATTATAGAAAAGAAGATGTGGTTGCGCGTACCAAGGAGCTCACCGACGGCTTAGGCGCAAAGAGGGTCATCGAATGCTCAGGGACGACAGAAGGCGTGCAGCAAGCATGCGCAGCGGTTGCCAAAGGCGGCACTATCTCAATGGTAAGTCTCCCCTCGAAAGATGTAGAGATACCTATTCGGCGACTTGTGCTAGATGAAATCGATCTGAAGGGGAACCGTGCAAATCCTAACACTCTCGAACCTGCTATCGCCATGGTTCAAGAGAACAATATCGACCTTGGAAGCCTAATTACCCATTCTTTCCCTCTTTCGAAGTTTGCTGAGGCATTCGACATATTTGTCCATCGAAAAGACAATTCATTGAAAGTAATACTGAAACCGAATGATTGAGGCAGCTATGACGCGTGAAAATGATGTGAGCTATCTTGAATCTCTTGCTCGCAAACTAAGAATGCTGATTATCGAAACTGCACATACCGCAGGAGCGGGGCATACCGGCGGGTCGCTGTCTGAAGTTGAAATTTTGACTGCGCTGTATTTTTCGTTTCTCAATGTTGATCCATCTCGGCCTGATTGGGAAGATAGAGATCGGTTTATTCTATCGAAAGGCCATGCATCGCTGGGGTATTATGCAGCACTTGCGTTAAAGGGTTATTTCCCAATTGACAACCTGAAGACATTTGATAGTGAAGATTCAACCCTGCAGGCGCACCCTGATATGCATAAATGTAAAGGCGTGGATTATTCAACAGGTTCCCTGGGGCAAGGCCTCTCAATCGGAGTAGGTATTGCGCTTGGCGGGCTTAAGAAAAATAAAAAATTCAGAACAATCGTGCTTCTGGGAGATGGAGAGTGTCAGGAAGGTCAGGTATGGGAAGCTGCTATGTTTGCCGGCTCCAAACATATTCCAAGACTTATTGCAATAGTAGATTACAATAGGGTTCAGCTGTCGAACAAAGTTGACGAAAATCTCAGTCTGGAGCCTTTTGCAATCAAATGGGAAGCATTCGGTTGGAATGTTCTATCCGTGGATGGTCATAATATCGCAGACCTGCTTTCGGTACTTTCTCGAGCGAGCGCAATGTCCGCACAGGGACCGGTTGCCATTATAGCCAATACCATCAAAGGCAAGGGCGTATCCTTTATGGAAGGCAAGTTTGAATGGCATGGGAAAGCACCGAATGATAACGAATATACTGCAGCAATGAAAGAGCTCAGTAGCAGCAAATAGGAGAATGCAATGCAATTAGGCGAGGAGATTGCCCAGAGGCTGGCGTTTGGTCAGGCATTAGTCGAATTGGGAGCAGAAAAGCCCAATATGCTTGTTTTGGATGCGGATGTCGGTCCATCAACGCAGACTCATCTATTCGGGCGTGCGTACCCTGATCGCTTTATAGAGATAGGGATTGCTGAGCAAAACATGGTAGGTATCGCTGCAGGCTTGTCCACGATGGGTTTTATTCCATGGATATCTACTTTTGCTGTTTTTATGACGAAGCGTGCAGGAGATCAAATTCGAAACTCTATTGCGCACCCAAGAGCAAATGTAAAGATTAATGGTGCATATGGAGGTCTTCCAACTGGCAGAGCTGGGGCAACTCACTCTGCCATTGAAGATTTGGCAGTTATGCGCGCAATGCCTGACATGATTATCATGGATCCTGCCGATCCGCGGGAAGCAATGATATGCGCAAGGCTGGCTATGGAAATAGAAGGCCCTGTGTATTTAAGAACAGTAAGGTGTTCTGTGCCAGTCATTTTCCCAGAACATCACAAAGTGGAGATTGGTAAAGCCATAAAACTGCATGAAGGGAAAGATGTTGCAATAATTTCGAGCGGGATGATGACGCCGCGCGCACTAAAAGCCGCAGAACTCCTTGAAAATCAAGGAATCTCTGCAAGGCTTTTGCATATGCCAACTATAAAACCGATCGACATTGACGCAATCAGTAATGCAGCAGAATCAATAGGCGCAATTGTCACTGTAGAAAATCATTCTGTGATTGGCGGTCTCGGAGGAGCTGTTTGTGAAGTCGCTGCAGAATATGCGCCATGCAGAATCAAACGATTGGGTTTCCCAGACATCTTTCTCGAGAGCGGGGATGATGAAATACTATTTAGTCGTTATGGCCTTGATATTGCTGGCATTGCATCTGCGGCAAAACTTCTAGCAGAAGGAGGCAAAAAGAATAAATAGTCGTGCAGAGAAAAATTATGCGATTGCTGGCTTTTCTTTTAAGCGAAACAATTTGCGATAATTATTAATTTCTTTATTTGAAATGAATAGATTCCAGTATTTTGAAAATACCACATCAAAAGGAGGATCAGTGATGTTCATCAAGACATTCAAAGACTTAAGGAAAGACATGTATGAGGAGTGCGGTGGAAAGGCTTCTCATCTAGGAGAGCTCACCAGTCTCGGACTGAATGTGCCGGCTGGATATACCGTGCTTGGAAGCGCATATTATTATCATATAGAAGCGAATGGCTTAACGGAGAAAATTCGAGCCATCGTAGCCACTATCAATTTTGATACATATGAAGATCCAGAAAAAAAGACACAATTAATCAGAGATCTGATTATAGCAGCACCAATGCCACCAGAAATCGAAAAGGAAATCGTGGAACATTATAGCATGCTGCCTGGCGAAAAAGATCCTTTTGTCGCAGTGCGGTCATCGGTTGCAATGAAAGATTCAGCTATTTCTTCTTTCCCGGGCTTGATGGACACGTACCACTACATCAAGGGCGCTAAGCAGGTTGTTGAAAAAGTAAAAGAATGCTGGGCATCAGTTTGGTCAACAAGAGCTGCAGTTACGCGTTACAACAAAAAATTGGATCACGAAAAGGCTGTCATTGCTCCGACTATTCAACTTATGGTGAATTCAGAAGTTGCAGGCGTTGCATTCACCATGAACCCCATCACGAAAGCAAAAGATGAAATAATGATTGAATCGAACTGGGGCCTTGGCGAAACTGTCGTGTCTGGAAAAGCGACAAGCGATCTCTATATCGTCGATAAGCAAACATCAGAGATAAAAAGCCAGACTATTGCGAACAAAGAAGATTCGTATGTGCAAGCTGAAGGCGGTGGAGGGAAATGGATTAAGGTAGATCCTTCCAAAGCTAAAGTTCCTACGCTTACACCAGAAATGGTAAAAGAACTGTGCCGTGTCGCGCACATAATCGAAAACCACTATGGCTATCCTCAGGATATCGAGTGGGCATTTGAAAAAGGGCAGCTTTATATACTTCAGGCTCGCAAAGCAAGAGCGAGTGGCGAATAACCCCAGCAATATATCCAAAGAAGAAAGAAAAACTGAAGGAGCAGGTGTATGAGAGTGTTTTCTGAAGAGATGTTGAGCGGAGACGGCGTGTTACGCATCGATGTGGTGGGAGGTGAAGCCAGAGATCACGTCCTTGAAGAAATGACCTTCCTCAATTACCGGTTAGCTGATGTCAATCTCAGATCTGAAGTCAAAAAGCAAAAACCTGACATCGTCTGGAACGTAGAAGCCTCAAAAAAAGCTATCCGATACGATGGAAAGCAGCTGACACTTGATGGAAGTTGGGAGCAAGGAGAGCTGAATAAAATTGTTGTCAGCATGCTTGCTCTGGAGATGGAAAAAGTCGGGCTGCATCCCTTTCATTCGTCTTCCGTTCGTTATAGAGACAAGACAATACTTTTCCTCGGTGGGGAATCGAATCATGGCAAAAGCATGAGTCAGATTGAAGGATGCCGCCGCGGAGGTCTTCTTGTTTCTACTGAAACAACTGTAACAGATGATCGCGGCTGGGCAGTTATGGGTTCAAAGAATGTATATTTGCGCATGAGGGCAAAAGGCACCGAACGTGCAGATCTTCCAAACCAGGATGAAGGCGTCTCGAAATTTTTCAGCGAGAACCCGCCATATATCAACTACAATGAACCGACGAATATCGACCTTGTAATTATGCCGGGCATTGATGGCCATTTTGACACTAAAGTTGTCGAAATGAACCGTTTCGAAAGGGAATATCAGACATTCCATTCTCTCATGAATTACTTTGGGTTGAACCAGCTGCTTTCTCCTCCGGGAATCGTCATGCCCATCATCGATACCGACGCCCTGCGAGCCAAGCGAGGGGATTTCTGCAGTCGATTTGCTGCAGATCGGCCTTATTTTATGATTCGTGCAAAAACGCCGCAGCTGCTTTTCGATGAAATTGAAAAACTCATGTAAACGCGGCAATAGCAAAATTGCAGACGGAGGCATATATTGGAACAGCTTACAAAAAATGTATTCGCAGAAACGAAATTGCGTGGCTGCAACCCAGGGTATGTTGTAACATCGGACGGCATAGTGGTGATCGATACGCCTCAGTTACCTACCTATGCGATCCGGATGAGAGAAGAATGCGAGGCCAAAGGGCGTATTCGATACATCATCAACACTGAACACCATGTTGATCACATTTTTGGCAACTATTTCTTCAAATCCGCTGAGCATGTCATATCGCATGAAGAGACCAAGAAACTCTTTATGGTTGTGTATCCTCAGATCAATCCTTATGAGTATGCCAAAGAGGCGATGCCAACTGATGATCCAGAGGGCATCCCCTTGTTTCCGGACGAAAAGACTTATTTTGCTGATCCGAAAAGCCCGGATATTACCATTGCACAGGATGCAACCATAATCGTAGGTAATCATACCTTCAATCTGTTACATACGCCGGGGCATACTCCCGGCCAGCTTGCGGTGCATGTCCCGGAAGAAAGGGTTGCATTTGTCGGTGATACAATATTCAATCATTGCCAGACTTGGCTCTATACATCGAATCTAGAACAGTGGTTTCGCTCGCTCGACAGATTACTCGATCTGGATGTGGATTTTATAGTCCCTGGCCACGGGCCAGTCTGTACCAAACAAGAGATTTATGTTCAAAGAGCTTTCCTTTTGGAATGGATTACTGCAGTCGCAACTGGTGTAGCAAAAGGCTGGAGCAAGGAAGAATGCATTGCAAAAATCAGTTTTCTTGATAGGTTCCCTTGCGATATTGGACAGGAATACATGGGTCCAGAAGTTACGAAGAACAATGTTGCTGCCTTGTATGATCAGTTGACTGCAAAAATGCCTGTTATGGCAGAAAAGAGGCAGATGGATGGCAATTGATCTCAATGCATATCGAGCTTTTTTTGACTTGAATGGAACCACAGCGCTTGTCGCGGGAGGAGCTGGCGGCATCGGAAGCGCGATATCAGCAGGACTTGCAGCTTTGGGGTGCAATGTATTTCTTACCGCGCGGCATGAGGAAAAAGCGGAAGAAGTAGCTCGAGCAATACGCGAAGCAGGAGGCGATGCAAAGGGGCTCTCTCTTGATATTGAAAGCATGGAAGACCTCAAGCGGTTTTCTGAAGACTTGCATAAAACGGCTTCAAAGATCGACGTGCTCATCAATTGTGTGGGAACGCATATAGAAGCGCCAGCAGAAGAATATTCGGAAAAAGATTGGGACCATATTCTTTCAGTAAATCTGAAGACTGCTTTTTTTCTTTCGCAGGAAATTGCAAAACATCAGATTGGAGCAGGAGGAGGCAAACATATTCATATTACCTCGGTGCGAGGTCATCTAGGGATCGCGCGCGGATATATAAGCTATTGTGTCAGTCGAGGGGGTATGAATATGATGATTAAGCAGCTTGCGACAGAATGGGCGAAATACGGTATCACAGTGAATGGCATAGCGCCAACATTTACCAAGACATCTCTCGTTGCTCAATATCTTGAAGACCCAGCATTCTACAAGCCTCTTGTTGCGCGAATTCCGCTTGGCCGTGTATGTGAGCCAAATGATATTGCGGGGTTAGCTATGTACCTTGCCTCTCATGCTTCAGATTTCATAACAGGACAGATAATTTATGTTGATGGCGGGCTTACAGCTGCGCAATAAATTGGTAGCAAGCGGGATAGTATAGTAATAAATCATGAGCAAACTCAATAAGGCGGAGATAGGATTTTTGCACTATTTTTTTGATGCTTTTTCAAGGAGAGATTTTTATGTCAGATAGCATTAGCGAATTGGTAGCCCGAGCGCGGGCTGCGCAGGAACAGATCGAGTTCTGGACGCAGGAGCGAGTCGACGAGATGGTGGCCGCGGTGGGGTGGGAGGTATACAAGCGGGAGCATGCGGAAGCGTGTGCGAAGCTTGCGGTGGAAGAGACGGGGATGGGAGTTTACGAGGACAAGGTACTGAAGCACCAGAAAAAGACCCTGGGGACCTTGCGGGATTTGCATGGACTCAAAACGGTAGGTGTGATTGAAGAGAACAAGGAGAAGGGGCTTTTAAAGATAGCGAAGCCGGTGGGGGTGATTGGAGCGATCACGCCGGTGACGAATGCGTCATCTACGATCACGGTGAACGGGCTTGCGATACTGAAGACACGGAACGCGGTGGTCTTTGCGCCGCATCCGAAAGCGAAGGCGACCTGCGAGCTGACCGCGAGCTACATGCGGGAGGGCTTGAGGAAGGTGGGAGCGCCGGAGGATTTGGTATTGAATATCAAGGAGCCGACGTACGAGTTGACGCAGGAGCTCATGCGGAGTGTGGATTTGGTGGTGGCGACGGGTGGGGCGCAACTGGTGAAGGTAGCGTACTCGAGCGGCAAGCCGGCATATGGGGTAGGGGCAGGGAACTCGGTGGTAGTGGTGGATGAGACGGCAGATTTGATGGATGCGGCGACGAAGATCCGGAACGGGAAGATATTCGACAACGCGACGAGCTGCTCATCGGAGAACTCGGTGGTGCTGCAGGAATCGATCTATGACAGGATGTTGGGCTATCTGCAGGAGCTTGGCGGCTACCTGTGCAACGCGGAGGAGAAGGCTCGGCTGAGGAAGGTGATGTGGCCCGACGGCGAGCACTTAAGCCGGGAGGTGGTAGGGCAGAGGGCGCAGAAGATAGCCGCTCTTGCCGGCATACCGGTGACGCCTGACAAGACTTTCCTGATGGTGAAAGGAGAGGCGGTGGGGCCTGCGGATTTGTTCTCTGGAGAGAAGCTGTCGCCGGTTTTGACGGTATGGAAATACAAGGACTTTGAGGAAGCGATATGCCTTGTGCGGGATATTACGCGGTATTCGGGGTATGGGCACTCGTGCGGGATTCATACGAAGAGTGACGCGCATATGCTGGAGCTGGCGATGCGGGCGCGGGTGAGCCGGATCATGGTACGGCAGACGCAGGTGTTTGGAAACTCGGGGAACTACGATAATGGCATGCCATTCGGGCTGACGCTTGGCTGCGGCACATGGGGCGGGAATATCGTTTCGGAAAACATCCACTGGAAGCATTTTTTGAATACAACATGGGTGTCGATGCCGATTCCGCCAGTAGTGCCGAACGAAGAAGAGATATTCGGTTCGCATTGGGAAAAATACGGCAAGTAAGAAACCACAGAATAGAAAAAAGAGGCTGCTTTCAAATGAAGGCAGCCTCCTTTAATTAATCTGTTGTCATTTATTGCAATATGGAATTCGACTTCGGCGCCTGCATTGCTGCCCATACTCGCTCTGGTGTGAGAGGCAGGTCTTTAATTGCTGCGCCAATTGCTTCTCCAACAGCGCTAGCAACCGCTGATGATACACAAAGGAGAGCTCCTTCACTCATTCCCTTTGCGCCATATGGGCCAGGCCCATCTGCATTTTCAACAGTTTCACTATAGAATTCTTTCGGAAGATCCATTGTAGTAAGGATTCGATAATCAGCAGCACCAAGATTTCTTATCCGGCCTTTTTCGTCGAAGATATAATGTTCCATGAGTGTATGTCCCAAACCCTGTACTGCTGCTCCTTCATCTTGCATATGGACCTGCATTGGATTGATTGATTTGCCAACATCAGAAACAGTTACATAACGTGCTATTGTTACATCGCCTGTATTTTTATCAACCTCAGCTTCAACTGCCGTGCAATTGAACTCATAAAAGCAAGCAGAGCCGCCAAGTGGATGATCCTTCTCTGCATCTTTTCGCTCTTCTCCTACGCCGACAAATTCTCCTCCGAGTTTTCCAAGTGCAGTTTTTATGAATTCAGTTATTGGAGCTTCGCGGTCTGGCAACTTCACAATCCCATGTTCCACTGTGATTTCTGATTCATCAATTTGTAAAGATTTTGAAAGCCTTGTTTTGAGCTGAGCATGGATTGAGCGGCATGCTTTCAGCACAGAATTACCCATAAGCACTGTAGAACGACTGGCTGATGTTTGCTGATCATAAGGAACAATTGCAGTGTCTCCCATAACTACATTTACATTTTCATAAGAAACACCAAGTTCCTCAGCAGCAATCTGAGCAAAAACCGTACGAGCCCCCTGTCCCATATCTGATGTGCCACAGAAAATAATAACACTTCCATCCGCTAGTAGCCTCACAAGCGAATATGATAGGCCTGTAGTAGGGCCAAGCTTTATGCCTATTGCAATTCCGCGATGATGAGAGGGGGGCAGCGGCTTGCCCCATCCAACCAGCTCAGCAGCCCTCAATACTGTCTGCTTCCAGTCGCCATCAGCTGGCTTGTCATAGGGTATGAATTTGTCGCCTTTTTTTGCAAGATTCCGGAGACGAATTTCCAGCCTATCAATGCCGAGCAAACGAGCACCTTCATCGATATTGGATTCTACAGCCCAATTAACTTCAGGGTTTCCAAATCCTCGAAATGCAGTAGCTGGAGGAGTATGGGAAAGAATGCTTCTCGATAAAATCCGCACAGCAGGGACATTGTACGGTCCCGCTCCAGCATAGCTTCCCTTAGCCACCACACGATCAGCAATATCGACATATGCACCCATAAGATAATTTGCTGTTATCTCTTGGAACACTAGCTTTCCATCGCGAGTAAAACCGGTTCGGATAAAGGTATCGCAGGATGTTCGACGTACGGCTTGGAATGTTTCTTCTAGCGTAAGCACAAGGCGAACAGGACAGCCAAGCTTCAATGCAGCAAATACAAGCGCAGGCTCATATTTTGTATGCTGTTTCCCTCCAAATCCACCACCAGGGTCTGGCGCGTAAACCCGCACTTTTGAAAGGGGAAGCTTGAAAAGATTTGCCAGAATTTTCTGCAGCCAGTATGGATGCTGAATTGTGCTCCATACAGCAATTCCATCTCTGTCAGGAGCTGCGATAAACGCATGCGGCTCAATTGCGAATTGTGTAACCATCGGGAAAGAATAAGTATTCTCAACTACGAGATCCGCTTTAGATTCATCGATTTCGCCCCATCCAAAACGGTGCTCTTTGAAGATATTCGTCTTTGCTAACGGATCATCCGGTCGCAATGATGGATCCATTACAAGCGGCGCTGCAGGATCAAGCGCTGCTGCAACCGTAAAGGCAGGAGGCAGCTCTTCATATTGGACATGTACTAAGCGGGCAGCTTCCTCCGCTGCTTCTATTGTCTCTGCAACAACGAGCGCTACAGGTTCGCCATGGAATTTTACTTCTCCATCAGCTAGAACCGGACGATCGGCAATTTGCGGTCCAAATCGTGGCACGGGTTGCGGCAGATCACCTGCTGTCATCACAAGACGGACACCAGGTACTTTTTTTGCATTTGTTGTGTCGATTGATAAAATTTTCGCACGTGCGCAATCGATCTTTACTAGTTTTGTTTCAAGCATGCCTGGTATCTTGAGATCAGCCACATATCTCTGCTGGCCAGTTACTCTTTCATAACCACCGCTTCTATAAGGAGAAGTACCAACAGTCTGAAAATTCATTTTTTCTCCTCCGCTTTTTCTGCGGCAGAAATCACCGCTTCGATTATCCGCTCATAACCACCGCAACGACAGAGATTCCCTGCCATCCCTTCTACTACTTCTTCATGGGTGGGATGAGGGTTTTGCGTAAGCAGGTATTTTGCTGAAATTAACTGGCCAGGAATGCAGAAGCCACATTGCACTGCGCCTTTTTCGAGAAAAGCCTCCTGCAAGGAGTCCAAGCGGCCATTATCAGATAGACCTTCTGCGGTTAGTATCTTTGCGCCATCTGCCTCAACCGCGAGCATGAGGCATGAATTGATAGCTTTGCCATTCACAAGAACAGTACATGCACCACACTCACCGATACCACAGCATTCTTTTGTAGCGATCAAGTCCAAATCATCGCGCAGCACATCGAGCAAGCGCTTATTTGGGGGTATCTCAAGCTTATAATGTTGGTTATTTATATCCATTTCAACAGGAATGAGTTTATTCATTTTTTATTTTCCTCCTCCTTCATTCAATCTCGAAATAGCAAGCTCAAGCGCTTGTTTGCCTAGGACCCTAAGCATAGCTAATCGATAAGCCGGACTCGCGCGCATGGATTTCTTTGAGGGGCTTGCCTGTGCAAACATTCTTTCAAATATTTCAGCTTTTGCCTCTTCCGATGCCTTTTCATCAGCAAGTACCCCACTATCATCTATAACGAGAACAGGCCTCGGCCCAACGCTTCCATAGCAGAGACGTACTTTCCCTGTCTCTTCTACCCCACAGCATAATGTTACTGATGCAAGATCATGACCCCGACGCCTTGTTCGTCTGACATGAGCTGCGCCCATCTTTTTAATAGGGAGTGGGATTTCTATTGAGACAACCAATTCCCCTTTTTGAAGCGTAGTTTCTCCAGATCGCACAAAAAAGTCATTTAGCGGTATACGTCTTGTTCCTTTCGTCCCCACAGCAATGATATCTGCACCATAAACCAGGAGAGGAGGAGCACCATCAGCAGCTGGTGAAGCATTACAGATATTGCCCACAAGCGTGGCTCTGTTCCGAATCTGCACAGAACCTACGACCTTTGCTGCATCAACCAGCGCAGGAAAATATTGGTTAATAAGTGGATCCAAAATGATATCAGACATAGTAACCGTTGCGCTTATCGACACAAAGCCATTTTTTATTTGAATGCCGGTCTGTAACTCAGGAATATTCTTCAAATCCAGAATAAATGATGGCTGAATATCATTATTTCGAAGCTGAATGATCAAATCAGTCCCGCCCGCAAGAATGCGGACATTGGAACCTTGTGAATCAAGAAAATTTACAGCTTCAGCAATTGTTTTTGGTCGAATATACTCGAAATCATGCATTGGATCGCCTCCTCTATTACCTCAAAAAGCAATTGATATATAATATTATTTCATAATTAATAAAATGCGCTTTGAACAAATGCTCCTTATGAATTTTGGCTTACGAAAACCTAAAATAATCGATCATCGATTGTTTAATTTTAGCATGCGATTTCTCAAGTGTCAACGAAAATACCGAAAAAGTTTTGACCTTTAAAGGAAGGACTAACTTGTATATTGATTGGACACAAATAGGGCATTCTAATAAAGATAGATTGTTATATCTTTCTATTTCTGCCTTGACATCCGGCGCTTTCGCGCGCTATAAATACACCCGCTCATGGCTTGCGCTAGCGGTTTATCCGCCCATGCCTAGTATGCGCCCGCGCTTAATCGAGCAAACTGCGCGCCTATGAAAGTTGCGCCCAGATGGTGGAATTGGCAGACACGCTAGATTCAGGTTCTAGTGCGAAAGCATGGGGGTTCAAGTCCCCCTCTGGGCATTTTAAAGGCTCCCTTTCGGGAGCCTTTTTTCAATGACTCGTAATGCAATTTTGCCTTTATTTATTGGGCAAAATATACTAGGCCCACCTGAAGGTCTGCCATTTTTCTAACGTTTATTAGGCCAAAAAATCAGCCGACGAATTCTTATTGAAGCCTCTTCCTCAAGCTAGCATGGATAAAGACTAGAATTTCTGGAGGAGACATATTGTAAACACCTATATGCAAGTGTTATCATTATGTCTGTATGGAACAGAAGAAGATCAGGGAGCTTTTCCTGGCCAATGGTGGTTATCTCAGAATGAGTCAGGCTCTGAAAGCTGGCATATCGCGTCATGCATTTTATGCGCTTCGCGATAAGGGTATACTCATGCAGGAGTCTAGAGGGGTTTACAAGCTTGCTGGCAATCCAGAAAATCCAAATACCGACTTCTGTATAGTGAGCCTTCGCTATCCTAAAGCTGTTCTGTGTCTTGTTACAGCTCTTTCTTTTCATGATGTTACGACACAGATACCCAAAGAAGTACATATCGCTCTTCCCAGGGGTTCTCGAGCTCCAACCATGCAATATCCCCCTATTCATGCTCATTTCTTTTCAAAAGAGTCATATGAAGCAGGCATTGAAGAACATATAATGGAAGGGGTCAAAGTACGGATCTATAACATAGAAAAGACGATTATCGATTGTTTCAAATTCAGGAATCAGATAGGTATGGATGTATTCCTGGAGGCTCTGCAGCTTTATAAAGCAAAGGTAAAGGTTCAGCCTTCCCGTCTCATCTCATATGCCAAAACCTGCGGGGTGGAAAAGGCTGTATTCCCGTATCTCGAGGCTATTCTATGAGCATCAATGCCAAACGCAACATCCCAGCTTCTGTGCGCCAGAGGCTTTCTTATGCGCCAGCTCAGTTTTCCGAGATAATGGACCATTTGTCTCTCTTTCTTTTGCCATGCGTGTCGCATGAGATCGTAGCGAGCATAACCGACACATTTTCGCGCACCAATCGCGATCTTCAGGGTAGTGCCATTGCTCATCCTGAAGTATAATTTGGCTTGGATTTTCAATGAGGCAATGCGAGGTTAAGCATGAGCGCACAGGATGTTCGCTGGATACAACGGTTCAATCACTTCAGCAAGGCATTTGCCCAATTACAGGAAGCCGTAGAGCTATCGAAACAGCGCAAACTTACAAAGCTCGAAGAACAGGGCTTGATTCAGACTTTTGAGTATACGCATGAAATGGCCTGGAACACACTGAAGGATTTTCTGGAGGAGCGCGGTACCAAAAAGCTGTATGGCTCAAAAGATGCGACACGCGAAGCCTTTAAAACTGGCTTGATTGAAAATGGGGAGATCTGGATGAACATGATTGAAAGCCGCAACCTGACTTCGCATACCTACAATGAAGAAACCGCGACAGAGGTTATTTCCGCAATCCTGCATTCCTACTTTGCCGAGTTTTCAGATTTTCATGCCCGAATGCAAGAATTGAAAGAGGAACGGGAATGACCGCGCGCTTTGGCTTGAAGGAAACCACAATCAAAAAAATCCACAGCGTGTTTGAAAAATATCCGCAGGTTGAACAAGCCATCCTATACGGCTCACGCGCCAAAGGGAATTACAGAAACGGTTCCGATATTGACCTGACGCTTGTGGGCGGCGATGAGCTCTCAATGAACGTGCTGTATCAGATTATGGATGAGCTGGATGACCTGCTGCTGCCCTATACTTTTGACATCTCCATCTACCGTGACATCAGCGACTCCGATGTGCGCGACCATATTCTGCGAGTGGGCGCAGTCTTTTATCAAAGAGCAGCGGAGCCGACTCACTTCTAAAGAATTTCTCTGCAAGCGGCTTAATATGATTCTCGGTGAGACAAAACAATCATCATGGCGAGGCTTTATTTTATCTCTCCGAGCAAAGCTATCGCGGGGTTTTTCTCTCTTTAAATTTTCTGATGCAGGCTACCACGAGCGCGTGATCTTCCTCCTGGGGCAGGCCGGACACAGTGGCACATGCGACAAGCCCGCAGCCGCGGACGCGGATGGGAAATGCGCCTCCATGAGGGCTGAATTCCAGTGGGCTTACAAAGTATTTCTGTTCAATGGTGGTTTCGGCGAGCGCCAGGCTCACGCCCACGGCCAATGATGCTTTTCCGAAACGGAATACGACATTGGATTTGCGGCGTATCCATTCATCGTTATCAGGAGTGGTGTCCGGGGTCACGATATTCCCCCAGCACGAACCCATTAGGGTCACGATAATTGGACCAAAAATCCTGAGCCAGGGTCATCAGAATTGGACCAGGTGGGTCAGGATAAACGGACCACGTCCCTTGGGGTACACTATCCTCCGTACCATACAGGCACGGAGGAACTATGGGGTACCGAAGGGTGACTGTAGAACTTTTATATCAGATTCAT
>Ga0302253_1000486_pt1 | contig 32276 bp, 20 predicted proteins | sample AAG_RA_Trp_MG_FD_193537 | JGI IMG/M metagenome (GOLD analysis project Ga0302253, IMG submission 193537) | Enriched activated sludge microbial communities from anaerobic digester in WTTP, New Holstein, Wisconsin, United States - AAG_RA_Trp | ecosystem: Engineered > Bioreactor > Anaerobic >...
TATGAGGGACCGACGAATATGGGAGAAAGCGGATGCAATGCGGACATCCATAGAACAATCCGCATAGCCGGCGTTGCTGGCTGATGTATTTCAGCGTCAGCGCCCCGGTTGACTTTTTATAGGAGAAGTCAATCATGTTAAATGGAATGAGCGGTTCCATAAAAGAAGATATCTGTGAAATTGGCAGGAGAATGTACGCTAGCGGCTTCGTCGCCGCGAACGATGGAAATATATCGGTGCGCGTCTCCGACAACCAGTTTGTCGTAACGCCAACTTTGGTCAGCAAAGGCTTCATGGTTCCAAATATGCTAATAACCGTGGATCTCGACGGGCACGTTGTCGAAGGAAGCTTCAAGCCCTCCTCAGAGCTCAAAATGCATCTCGCTGTATACCGGGCCAGGCCCGATGTGGGCGCGGTTGTCCACGCTCACCCACCTGCCGCCACCGGCTTCGCGGTCGCAGGAAAAGCCCTTGACCGCCCGTATATGCCGGAGCTTTTCGTAAACCTTGGCGTCGTCCCGCTCGCGCCCTACGCCACTCCTTCAACCGAAGAGGTTCCACGCTCAATCGAGGGTCTTATCGCTGAGCACAATGCGGTCCTTCTCGCAAACCACGGTGTATTGGCCTGGGGGCGGGACCTCGCCGAGGCATACAGCCGACTAGAAACCATTGAGCTCTACGCCAAAATACTCATTTCAAGTTTTGCTGTTGGCGAGCCGCAACCCATCCCAGACAACAAGCTCGGAGCCCTCGCACAAATCAGGGAAGCCCTCGGCGTCAAGGGCGATATTTCCACAGCAATGTAGCAAAACTGGCAACCCCAAGTCCCCCAGACTTGTACGCTGGGGGACTCATGTTGACGCAACTCTACCAGCATTATTCCCTCTCGAACCCCTGACTTTTGAACCTGAGGGTACGGGCGTTCTCCATGACGGTCCGGACGAGGCTGTCATCCGCTCCCTGGGGCAATTCGGCCTCGATCTCGAGGGTCACTTTGATCTTGGCGTTTTTCTGGATGGCGAGGTGGGTGATGATCTCCTCGGCGATGCGTCCGGAATCGCGGCCAACACGCTCGGGGTCGAGTTCGACGGTGCCGTGGAAACGTTTGGGAAGCGCTGTGGGTGGTGGCGTGAGTGGCCGCTCTGGCATGGGAGGCTGCGCGTCTTCGCTGATGAGAATTGTTTCCTGCGCGTGCAAGCCCTGAAGTTCGGCATGAACCTCATACTGCCCGACGGAAGGCCCTGCGGTGTAAACTCCTGCGGCATCGATGGTACCTCCGGTTGCGGACCACTGAGGCTGGCCAGCTTGCACTGCCCTTCCGTCGATATCGAATGCTGCCAGGTGGAATGCTTTGGTTTCATGGGGTTTGAGGGCGCTCGCTTTTGGCTGGATTTCGATGCGTGCCGGTTTTGATTCCCTTTGTATCTGCCTGAGCGCTGCGTCGGGCTTTACAAGGAGGCCGGGGTTGTCGGGATCGAGCATTTGCATGTTCTGACTGTAGCGAAGCCCGCGATAGCGCTGGGCCTGGTCATCCCATGCATCGGCCCATGCAAAGGAGTCCTGTTCCCAGGTGAGCAAGCCCAGCCCGCTCTGAATACTCGATACAAGGATATCGGAATTCATGAGCCTGGTGAGGTAGAGATACCGGGCGTAGTCCTCGCAGAGCTGTCGCACCGAAACATGGTTGCCCCGCCACAGCGGTATCCGGTCGAGATCCATCCTGAGGCGTGTCGGTGCATAGCTTCCTACCAGAAGCTCCTCGTTGCGCAGTTTTTTTGAAGCGCAAACAGCAAGGGGGTCTGACCCCGTGAGCTTGATTGGCTGCCACTCTATTGGGTCAGAAGGTGTCCGCTGGGTTGGTACGAGAAGCCATTGGAAGGTCTCGGGAAGCCGTGCCTGGACGGTCGTATCCGCCGCTGCAAGCTGCTGCTCTGCTTGCGTCGCCTGGAACGGTGTCAGGTTCAGCTGGACCTTTTCATTGACAATCGATTTCCATGCCAAATAGCGGCGGACTGCTTCATCGAGGTCCTGCAGCCGTGTGGCATCTGCAGCAAGGAACACAAGGGTATTGCGGTAGATTCTCGGCGCGGAGCCGCGAGATTCCAGAATACGCTTTGCTTCCTGCACCGCTTCGCAGTTTGGATCCCTCGAGTGGGAATGCGCGATATCCAGGACGACAAGGCGGGCATCGCGATCGTCGGGAACATCTTGGCCTCCATGGGGGAAGGGATGAATGCGGCTGAAATCGCCTTTCTGTTTGAGGTCTTCCCTGATCCGGGATTCGATTTCCATGCTGACCTTGTCGGGGTCGCGCGCAAGCTGCTCGGCCCGGTCCTCGGCGAGCTTGGTGACGGTCGGTTGGGTGGAATACCAGAAATGCGAGCCATCCTGGTAGAGGTAGGTGGCGGTACCGGCGAGCCTGCGAAGAGCATCGCCAAACACAGCCGGGAATTCACCGGGCATGACGCAGCCAAGTTTTATGCGCCGGTCCTCGAGCCCATGGTGCGCCGCATCTGCGGTGGGCGCCGAGCCCAGGAAAATTGTTCTGGCGACGCGCCGGGTTGCTGCGTACTTGCCCAAGTTCGGCACTTCCGCGTCGATCTGGAGCGGTAGGGAATTGGGGCCATCGATATCCTTCTCAATAATCGGTGCCCAGTTGTCCGACAGGTAGCGGGTCAGTTCCGACTGCACCCGGGGATCGTCAATCGGAATCGTGGAGGGCAGAATGAGCGGATTTCTGTCGCCATTCTCCCAAAGCGAGTGGATAACCGCAGCCATGAGCCTGAGGACTCCCCTCGTGCGCTGGAACTTGAGCAAGGTCGACCAGTCGGTGTAGAGCCTATCAAACACCTCAGGGTGAATGGGATACGCCGCCTTGATCCGCTTTTCATAGTCGACCGTGCGGCACTCCGGAGGGAATTCCTGCTGTTCTTTCTGGTAGAATTCCGAGAACGCATTGGCAACCACATCGCGGTCCTTGAAGTGGGTGGGGTTCCGGATGGGCTCGAAGAGCCTGCGGCGCACGATTTCGAAGCCTTCCTCGGCGGTTGCAGGTCGCCAGGAGGATTCGAGACGGCCTACCACATTGCGCAAGCGGGCGAGCGCCTCCCGGCCCCGCTCGCCTCCTACTTCGGCATCATCGGCAAGGGTATGAGGCGAGCCAGCGGTATCGCTGGCGGGAAGACTTATGACAAGGAGACAATTCTTCGCACTCTTTGCCGCTTCGGTGAGCGCTTGGGCGAAGGTGAAGTGGGTCTCGAAGTTGCCCCCGGGCAAGTCGCCCTGATCGTGGAGCTGGCGTGCATAAGCCACCCATTCATCGATGAGGATGAGGCAGGGACCGTATTCGTTCAAGAGTTCCCGGAGCGCATCTCCAGGGCTTGTGGCACGCTCGTCATCGGCGGCAATGCGCTCGTAGGCTTTCTTGCCGCCCAGCTGCCAGGCGAGTTCTCCCCAAAGGGTGCGCACGAGGGTGCCATCGCTCTTGGGGCGGGGATTACCCGGGGAAATCTTGTTGCCAACCAGTACCACCCTGCGTACTGAAGGGAGCGTGCTGACCCCGCACGCCTTGAGGACTTCCTCAGCACCCACAAGCTCGGCAGGGTTGACGCCTGAGAACAGATGGTACAGCGCGAGCATCGAGTGCGTCTTGCCGCCTCCAAAGTTGGTCTGAAGCTGAACCACCGGATCGCCGCCTGAGCCCGTAAGCCGCTTGATACCATTAGCAAGCAGTTTTTTAAGACTCTCGGTGAGATAGGTGCGCCGGTAAAACTCGATGGGGTCGCGGTACTCGTCGGTGCCTTCGCCAAGGTGCACCTGCCAGAGGTCTGCAGCGAATTCCGCCTGCTGGTAGCGGCCTGAGGCGACATCTTTATGGGGAGTGATCACTTCGCGCCAGGGCTTTAAGGACGCTGCGGCGGCGCTTTCTATGGTTGAACTTAAGGTCTTGCGCTTTTCGTTGCGCACCTGTTCATCGAAGCGAATGCGCAGAAGCTCGTTCTTCATTTTCTCAAGCTCGTCGGACTCCGGCGCAGCGATGGCGGTGAGCAGGCGTTCTGCGGAATCGAGGACGCGGTAGGCATCATCGCTCGAGAATGCCTCCTGGTGCGCCCACCGGTTGCGATGGTCCTTAAGCTCGCTCACTAAGCTGCGTTCTGCGTTACCCAGCGTGCGGCTGAATAGCTCGTTCCATTTGAACCACATGAAGTTGAGGCACGCCGCGACATCCCATTGGGGAATATCTTTGCCTGCAAGCATGCGGTCGCCTTCGGTGAAATCTCGTATGGTAGCTTTTGCGCTGGCTTCATCGAAACGCGCGTTGACTTCCTGCTGGATGAACGCCGCCAGGCCATTCTTGAGGTATTCCAAGGCTTTGCCGACACGCTCGTAATTGGAAAGTGCCATAATTTTATTCCTCTATTATTAGTACAATAGTATTCATTTTTATTGTTGTTTCTCAGCTATCAATTCTATTGTTTTCATAAAGATCCTGAAACTTGCAGAAGAATTTTCTTCTAGATTCAGCGGCATAGATTGTCCCAACCTTCGGGCTCCATCTATTTTTCTAAACTCAGGCACATATCGAAAAAGAAATTTATCTGGAGCTGGAATTAGATCCGGATTCCTATTTTTTCTTTTTCGCATAACCTCCAGTAATTTACTGCACTTATATTCTTCTGCCACAACTGATGGGGCACCAAGATACCATGCTTCAAGCGATTGGCAGACAATGCGAATTTTACTATCAGGCCGTCCTGCAGAAATGCAAAGTTCTGTCAACCGACTTTTTAGAGCTTTGCAGTCGCTTCCATCATTATCTCTTGCTATGACGAAAAAAGGATCTTTCCACGCTCTCAATTTTCTTGGAATACTTTTCTCAAGATCGCTTTTGCCTTGATGTGAGATACACTTGTACTTAAGAGCAGGAAAACGCCTCGGCAAATAATGGTCAAGAAAAACCTGCATTGATTGCTCTTCAAGAAGAAAGACCAAAAGATTCATCAGCACTCGACTCCATCGAAGAAACCCTGAAGCCAGAGAGAACCAGGCAGATCACCTTGTTCAATGAGTTTTGCAAAGAGTGGGTTTTTCGAAACCTTCCGTATTTTTGTATAGCCCTCTTTCTTATCAAGAACATAAATTTCATTCAGATTGAATCCGTTAAGAAATTCCGGGGAATGCGTTGACACAAATACTTGCCCACCTCTTTGTGCATAGGATCTGAATTCCTCAGCAAGGCTTTGCATGAGGTGCGGATAAAGTTGGTTTTCTGGTTCTTCGATTGCAAGCAACGGGAAAGGCCTTGGGTCATAAAGGAGCACAAGGTACGCAAACATCTTGATAGTACCATCAGAAACATAACGAGCAACAAAAGGATCCTGGAATGCTCCATCCCGAAATTTCAGCACCAGCCTTCCATCTTCGGTCGATCGTGCTTCTACTTCTTCTACCCCGGGGACGCATCGCTTCATAGCATCGAGAATCTTCTTGAATATTTCGGGGTGATAATCATGGAGTGACTGCGCTACCTGTGCGACATTATCCCCTCTAGTAGAAAGGTGGTCAGAATATGCATCCTCAGGACTGGTCCGTGCATCAGAGATATGAAAATCAGATATATGCCAGTTTTCAATAAGATTCCGAAATTCTGAGACAACTCGGAATTCCTTAAACTGGCCAAGGCCTTTTATGGCGAGTACAGATGGATCATCAAGGAAGTACTCCTGGCGTTCTATGGTTGCTCCTTCTTGTCCATAAGCGGACTCGTTGGTAATCGCTGTTCCCTTTCCTCCGGAAAAGTCTACAAAATGCCAAGGTTGGCCACGTTGTCCTCGTCTGAATTTGAGCACTTCCCGTTCCACATACGCTTGACCTCTTTTTTCTTCGATCTGCAATTCATAGGTTGCAAGTCTGCCTCCGGTTTCCCTGAACTTGAGAATTATACTGATAGGTCCCTTGCTTCCACGAGAAACAAGTTCTCGGAAGCCTCCGCGTTTAGCAACAGCTTTTGCAACGTTTAATGTTAAGGCATCTTTTAGAAATGAAAAGACATCAAAAAGGGTAGACTTCCCTGAGCCATTCTTTCCTACTAGTACTGCAAGCCTAGGAATATCTTGCATGGTAGCATTTCTAAAGGCTCTAAAATTCTTTACTTCAATGCTCTCGATTCTCATGCTATCAGTTGTGTTCGCCATTTCTACTTCCTCTGGCATGCTGCTGCACTCTGCCTCTCACATACTATGTTTATTGTACATTAATAAATGACAGAGTGCACTATACTTTCGCCTGCTGATTTGATTTTAGGATACATGTCCGCAATTGCTTTCATTGAATGCCCGTCATAAACAATCCCTGTTTTGGTATTAATCAATACCAAAATTGAATTCCCCAGCTTTTTCAGAACCGCGTGCTCCTTTCTCTTTCGAAAGGCGCAGAATCTCGGGCCAGCTCTGCACGAGGGTATTGTAGGCCAGAGCTTCCTGGGCGCGCTTTTTGCGCTCGCAGATGGTATAAAGGCGGTAGCAGAGCTCCCGGGCGGCATCGGCGGTGGCACCAAGCTTGGCGACGATCTGCGCTGCGGCGCTCTCTCCGCCTGCATTGAGCACGCGGATGAGATGGTGTACCACTTCCCAGGCAGTGAGGCGGACATCGGTGAGCGGGTCCCAGTCAGTGGGCAGTTCCGCCGGCGTAAGGAGCCTTACTTTCCCTTTTCCAGCTACGAGGATGCCTGCCTCAACCATACCCTGGACGCTGGTGTCCTTTGCCTTGGATAGGGTCTCCGCAACGCCGAATTCGCCTTCAGCAAAGCCGAACTGCTCAAACCATGCCAGGGCCCAGCGGCTCTCGGCATCGAAGTCGCCTTCCTGCTCGGCAAGGGTTTCGTCCAGCACCTGGTTGATGAGCGCAAGCGCTTCGCGGACGGTCATGGGCTTTCCTTCGGCATCGAGCACCTTGGTATAGCGGGTGAAGATCGCCATGCCAGGGCCAATGGCCGCTTGGGCGAGGTCCACGGGCGCGATGTTGCTGTGCTGGAGGTGCGCAAGGGCTTTGGGCAATTCCTGCTTGAGTTCGGTCATGAACTCGCGACGGCTGGCGATGGGGGCTTGTGGATCGCGCGTGCGGCAAACGAGGACGATGCTGGAGGCGAGGGCGTTGGTATCTTTGCCAATCATACGATTGCTCAATTCTGTTCTGGTTGGCCATGTCCCTGTTACTACAAAACCTGCACGAAAAACGGCATCAAGAAAGGTTTCCCAGCCAGTGCTGGCAACACCTTCGTTGGTTTCGGTTTCGGATTGCTTGAAAGCGTAGTAGATGGTCACAGGGAAGGCAGGATGTCCCTGTTCGGCAAGGCTGTGCATGGCCTGCGTCATTCCTTCCAGAAAAAATTGCTCGGCTTTTTCCCTACTGCCATGGCGATAGGGAGTTGCAACCAATTCTTCCGCTTTAGGAACTGCGAGCGTGGCAAAGAGGTCAGGGAACACAGAACGCAGAGATCGGCGAATCCAGACATAGAAAAAGTCTGAAAGATCGGCATAACCGATATTGTCAAAGTAGGGTGGATCTGTGGATACTATTTTGCCATTCGAGGTTGTTTGATGTGTGGCATCCTGCTGCGATGCAGTACCATTGGGATTGCATGGAACTGTTCTTAGGACTTCCCATACCCATTCAACCATCGCATTCCAGTTGCCCGATGAGTCGGAAAAGACATTGCCTTCAGCATAATCCCACACCATTGGTATGGCCTGACGGCCAAAAGTATTTCGAATCTTAGTGAAACCTATATCCCAACCGCAAATAGATGATAATCTATCAGCCAGTCTATCCACTGCAAACCCTAAATACACTCCCACTGCCTCGGCATAGGCACGGGAGCCGGTGCCGCCTTCGCGCAGGGGCCGCTCATCCGCGGCAAGGCCGGCGGCGCGGGCATCCGCTTCGATGCGCTGTATCGCCTCGCCCACAAGGTCGGAAAAGGTGGTGAGGGCGACGAGCTGGCGGGGGGTGAAGAGGTCGCCGAATTCATCTAGACCATAATTTGATACATTTACTCGGCATTTCCCTTCCAGCCTTACTTCTGGCTTCCATTCGGGCTTCGCCTGTGCTGCCATGTGCTCATGTTCTTGTGCTGGCGCAAGATAGACACGGCCATTATCTCCCTCGGCGACGATGGCCATGAGCCTTGCTCCTATGCGTCCTGCTTGGCCTTCAGTCCGTATATAATCATAGGTGATAGGTACACCCGACATGAGGCAGCGGAACGCAGCGCGCTTACCCGCTGAGGTCCCCTTCTTCGCCGCCTCCGGATCCTTCGGCTTGCCCACCTTCACGGTAAACCGATAACCATCCTTTTCAATCACAGGCTCCACATAGGCTTCCTTGCCGGCTTTGGTAGAGAGCATGAACGTAGAAGCAAGGGGGACATCGATATGCGCAAAGGCCGGGTTTGGGCTTTTCACCGTGCGTGCCCAGAGCCAGGCAATGACAGTGAGCATGCGTCCCACATACGGCGCAAGGTCTGGCCGCTCACGGGCCATTTCCTCTGTAATCTCAACCTTGGGATACAGGTGCCCGATACGCTTTTCCGCCTCGTCGCGCATCCACTGGCCATAGTAGCGCACATCCTCGGCCAGGCCTTGCGCGCCCTTCCATTGCCGTTCAATAAGCTCCTTTTTGGCTCGTGCCTCGGGATTCACCGGCGGCTTTCCTGCAAACCTGGGGGGAATCTCGATCATCGCCTTGTTGATGAGCACTGCGACGGGGTTCAGGTCGCTTGCATAGCTTTCGAGCCCCAGCCGCTGAGCTTCGAGCGGCAAGGCACCGCCCCCTGCAAAGGGATCGTGGAATGCAGGAAGTTTATTGCGGTTGAAGAGCTCGTCTGGTCTGGGATGATCTGCATTCGCAGCGCAGGACCTCCGCCAGCTCGCCCATATCTCGTCTCGGGCTTTCTGGAGCACTTCTTCATTCGTGGTATTTTCCCACTGAACCAGTTCCTCGATAATCTTGAAGAGGCGCTGGCGTTCCTTTTCCTGTGCTTTTTCGGTGGGGAAGAGGTCAGGCCATGCAGAGGGATCATCTACCATTTGCGCAAAGATAACCGCCCTGGCGGCGGCGAGAGGACGGCGTGCCCACCACAAGTGGAGCGTACTCGGATGCCCATGGCGTATGGATTTTTCCCGGCTCGATGCCTCGTTGATTGCCTCAAGCGGCAGTGCGACTTCGATGAGCTTTTTGGGATAATTCATAGAGACCTCTTTTGTTCCATGATTGTCTCGCACAAAAGATATACACGTGAACCAAAGGATTGCGGCCAGCGATCATTTGGCGATGTATCGAGCCGCCGAGCGTTTCTGATCGCAACCTCGACATGGTCTACATACTCGGATGCATCATTCAGGTCTTTTTTATAATGTCCACGCTTCCTGCGCAGCATGTTTTCTACAGATTCACACCCCTCAGACTCAAAGTCCTGCAAAGCGAGGGCATCGAGCTCGTTCTCCGGAATAACGTGTAACAGCAACCATGCTTCAAAACAGGGGCGGCTGATAGCAAGCCGATACCCTTTCTGAAAGGCCTGCTGGGCAATCTGACTTAGCTTTTTCTCACCCCATCGATCGTAATCGATTACAATCCAGTATTGATCATCAGGATGGTATCCATTTTTCTTTTTTTCTCTATCGATCATTTCCATGACATGGTTCGGGGAGGAATAGCCTGAATTCTCTCTTTCCGGTACTTCTAGATGAACCCGAGAAGGGAAAGTGACATACCTTGCTTTCAATGCATTGAAGTATGTTGGTTCGGTATCAAATCCTTCACATGCGATGCAGATTATGCTCGCATTTCTTATTCCACTTATACGAGTCATGGAGCGATGCGACTTCATTTCCCCCATCCGGTATGTGTGATGTTTCGGATTATTGGAATTCCTCCAAACCTGCCTTGGAGATAACCTTTTCTGATGTCTTTGTCGTATCTGGGTTTGAATTCTTCGAGTGAATAAAGATTGGATGCCGATGCTTTGTCTTTTTCCACAAACCAGATTTCGTCTTTGCGAAGCAGCTCGAGATCGAGCAGGTCGAGTTCATGGGTAGTTGCCAGAATCTGGCTCCGTGAAGTCGAACATGAGAAGAAATATTCAAGGAATGCTCTTGTAAGTTGGGCATGCATACTTCGGTCGAGCTCATCGATGACATACAGTTTTTCAGAATCGCACATGTCTGCAAGAGCTGGAAGGAGATCGATCAATCGCACGGTTCCGTCTGATTCATCCTTGAGATCGAAAGGAATCTCCTCATGAGTATCTGCGGTTTCGTGATAGAAGACAATTTTGTAGAGTTCAAGCACTCCTTCTTGTGTCTTCAACAGGCGATACCGTGACTTGTCAAATCCGGGAAGGATAATCTGCATTCCATTTTTCAAATCTTTCCCTATATCATTTATCAATTCTGTGGGAATGCCTTTCAATGGACTGTCGATGTCCAAGCGATCTTCTTTGACTGCAGTAACGTCCAGCCCTAGGTTTCTGAAAAATGCTTCATAGATTGAAGGCGTTTTCCCTTCTGATTTTGCGAGGGAGCCGGTATAGATGGCTTCCGGGTAGATAATCTGTATTCCGTATCTGAACCAGTTGTAGATACTTCGATACTTGCTGCTGTTGCTTTCTACGGTCTCAGTCAGGAATGGCTGATTCGGTCTGGTGCTTTGTGCGATGAATTTGAATCTGTTTTCTTCATCTCTATCGACGAATTTCTCTTCAGGAAATTCTATTTCAGATGCCGTTCCATTCCAAGTTCTTGTGAAGAGTACCTTCTCGGAAGTTGGAAAGAGTTGTGTCAACGACTCTTCGATGATGCGATGATCATCAAAGGATAGCTTATATGCATACATGTTGCCATCAAGGTCGAGTTCGAATTCGAACCAACTCGGTTCTTGAGGAGAATATGCACGGAGGCGGAATGGAGTCCTTGGTATCGGCTCATCGATCCCGGATCCTTTGACAATCAGAGTTCTGGCAAAATTGAAGCATTTGACAAGGTTCGATTTGCCGGAGGCATTGGCTCCATAGATAATTGCTGATTTCAAGAGCGATGGAAGTTTGCGGCGTTTCTTTTTCAACATGTGATGGGCAAGTGACCTTCCTTTGCCCGCAACGAAGCTGATGGATTGAGGCGTATCGAATGAATAAAGGTTTGCAAATGTGGCGCGGATGAGCATAGTGACCTCCGTCACTATTATTGTAACATTTTTATCAAAAAATGCAAGAAAAATGTGCAGATTTGGTGAAAATTTCTCATAATTTGCCTAATACTACACATTTCCCTTCTCTATAAGGTCACCCCCTCTTGGTAACACTAAGCTCAAAATTGCAAGCTTAATAGTACAATAAGCGTTAATTATTTTCATAACAAATAGTTATCATTGTACATGTTTATTTATATCCAACCATATAGCATGTTCTTGCCATTTCTCAGGAAATCCCATAAAAGCAAGAGGGATATCCGGGTATTCTGACAGCAAACATTGAAACCTTATATGCCAAGCACTTTGAGGCACAATATAGCGCAACAGGTATTTGATTATTGTGAGCACAGCAAACACACGGTTTGATGGTGTGGGCACAGGTTCGTGCCATTCATGATATTTTTCAGGATAGGGTATTTTCGGTTTTATGCCCAACTCACGGTTCCAGAGCCGGCCATGGTGTGCGCAGATATTTCGGACGGTATTCAAGGTTATAATCCAGGATAGGCAATGTAAGGTCGAATTCCGCTGCAATAGACTTCAGTTCATGCTTGGCCATTCCATTATACAGAGTGAGTAAGGAACCATAGCTCATTATCTCTACTGCCATCCAGAGCGGCAGGTCTTTGTGGTTATCACCATATTTGTCTTTGAAATGCTTGACGAAATCCTCCTTGGATCGCTCGGTTTCTTGTCGTACACGTTCAAGAAACTCCTGATGCCTTTCAATAGAGAGCCGCGGGAGATTTTTCTTGTCCAGATATCCGAATGCCCCATATTTTAGACTGAAAGTTTGAGTGATTTTTGTTTTCAGCGCAACCTCAATACGTTCTATCCCATCCAGCACCAATAGACGAAGCTGGCGATCGAATGTATAGCGCCTCCATACAGTATCAAAGAAAGTATCAGGATAATACTGATCCAATCGTCGGCCTTGTTCATCCACCATGCGGAATGTATGAAGGTAGCCAGAAAGGCGGTAGTAATTGACAGATTTCAACCGCTGGACAAGGACAGCCTTGTCAGCGATCAGGCCGCGGGACAAAAGCAGGTCAGACTGCTCTTCATACGTAAGCGGCGGTTTATTGTATTTCATTTTGGTATAAAAAACAAAAACCCACCAATTTTGGCGTGCGTTTGCAGAGGCCTGGCGGGTATGCTGGTTATAATATACAGCATACCTATTGGGCTGTCAACTGGAAAGAGTTTTGGAGATATTTTGCAGCACTTTTTTCATACAGTGTGCTCATCGCGGTTCCTCCGCTTTTTCCAAAAGGCTTGCAAAGTCATAGTTCTGGCTCACCACGCCGAAATCGGGCTCTATCGCAAAGGGCTTTCGCACATAGTGCACCCTGTGGCTGCCATCTCCGAAAAATTCGACAATGGCCAGGATATACTGGTCGGGCTTGTTAAGCGAATACAACACTTCGTTGCGCGTCACGGTGATCGTCGGCGCTCCAGAAACCCGGCCTTTCACCTCGATGAAGCGGAGCTGTCCGGTTCCCGGGATATGGCTTTCGATATCGTACCCGAGCTTCTGCATTTCGACATCCACAGGCTCGTAGCCCAGGCGGAGCTCAACGTCCATTACGATTGCCCTGGCACGGGCGGCACTATCCTGAGTCTCCTTTGCATAGGTCGAAGCCGGCAGGCTCTTGCCTTGCATCGCGCGGATGAGCCCCAGGGGAACCACGAGAAATCCCCCCTGGATGACCGGCGGCAGAGGCGAAATCTGAGCTTCAAGCTCAAGCTCTTTGAGCCGAGCCCTGAGGCGTTCCTGCAAGATGTCCGCGCGCTTGCGGGCTTCCTGCGAGTTGAGCCTGGCATTCAGCTTGCCTGCTTTTTCTTGCGCCTTGAGTTCCTCGGCCCGGCGATCCCAGTAGTTGATTTCCTTGGTGAGCCGGTCCTTGACCGCAGCACGCGTTTTTTCTATATGTTCGAGCCTGCGCGCACGCACTTCCTCGAGGTGTTCAGGCACGACTGACGTGACGGCATAGGTTTGGGCAATCTGCTCGAGGTCTTTTTTGATCCATGCGCACTCGGGCCGGGCAAGGATCGTATCTGGTGCTGGTTCATCCTGGGCAAGCGGGCGATAGTCCAGGTAGGGAGCATAGTGGATGTGCCAGGTCTGGCTTAATGCATTCATCTCGATGTACAGGACGCGTTTCGAGATGACGCGCCGCTCGCCCGAGCGTGTCTGGCTTGCATCCTGGATCGCGTGCTCGAGGTAGAAGAACATCCGGGGGGTGGTACCGAGGTCTTTGTCATCGACAAGCACGGCGCCACGCTTTAAAAGCTCACCATGTTTTTCCAGGGTGAGGTCGATCAATGCATCGAGAAGGGGCATCCCTGGGCAGACAAAGGCCGCCAGAGGCTCGCCCTGCGGAGCAATGAGGTCCTTTTCGAAGGTAATACGCTCGTAACGCTGCAGTATGGGGCTTCGCAGCCACACAAGCTTGTCCCTGTGCCGGATAATGGCGGGCACATGGGTGAGCTCGTAGCGCCCCGGCTCTCTCTTGTACAGGGTGCCTCCAAACTGCGTGAACGCTTCCTTGAAGAATGATTCGATGTAGTGCGGCTGGAGCCGGCGTGCTTCCGCCCGTTCCATGTCCTCGCGGATCTTCTGGACTTTGCTGACATCCATGACATCGTGGACAAGGGCTTGCTCCTCAAGCAGCTCCTTGAGCTTTTCTGGGTCGAACGCCTTGTCGACAACCTTGTTCAGCATGTCCTTGACGTCGGGGCGCTCGCCATAGCGTATCGCCTCGATCAGAAGGTCGCGAAGGGATTTGCCTTCAAACTGGAGCTTGCCTAAAACATCGAAGACCTGGCCGCCAAGCGCCTTGCGCGCTTCGCTCAGTTTGTCGAGGAGCTTTTTGTACACGTCGCCTTCGCGGGTATCGGTGGCGACAAGGTTCCAGAGGAAGCAGACTTCTGTCTGGCCAATGCGGTGGATGCGTCCGAACCGCTGTTCGATGCGGTTGGGGTTCCAGGGCAGGTCGTAGTTGACCATGAGGTGGGCGCGCTGGAGGTTAATGCCTTCGCCTGCGGCGTCTGTGGCAACCAGGACCTGGACCTCGGGCTGGAACTTGAACGCTTCCTGCGCGCGCAGGCGCTCTTCTCTTCCCATGCCACCGTGGATGGTGACGACCGATTCGGGGCGGCCCAGGAGCGTCGCGATTCGCTTGTGCAGGTAATTGAGCGTATCCCGGTGCTCGGTGAAAATGACGATTTTCTGGTGCGGTGAGGCCTTGAAGTGAGGCTCAGGCGCAGCATCGACGCCAAAAGCCGGCTCGGGGTCTGCTGTGGCATCCGCGATGGCGGCGGGAGTGAAGATTTCACCCAATAGGCTTGCCAGCTCGCGCCACTTCGTATCGGTACCGCTGCGGCGCAGGGTGGCGGCGAGTGTTTCGAGGTGCCTGAGCGTCCCAATCTCGGCTTCGAGCTCGCTGATGGTCCGCGCGGCGGTTGCCTCGTCGAGCACTTCGGTTTCAATCGTCTCGACTTCGGCGTCGGGGGCGTCGTCCAGGTCCTCGAGATCTTCAAGATCGACGTCCAGGTCTTTGCCTGCCATGGCGCCATTGGGAAGACTCCGCTGCGCGCGCTGTGCCTCTTCGAGTTTGTGCTCGAGCCGTTCGCGGCGGCGCTTGAGCGACTGGTAGATTGCTTCGGGAGATGAGGCAAGGCGCCTCTGCAAGACCATGAGGGCAAATCCAACGGTTCGTGTATGCTGTTCGTTTTCGAGCGCTTCGGCACGGTTGAACTCTTCGCGAACATAGGTGGTCACCGCTTCGTAGAGGCTCGCTTCGCCCTCGGAAAGTTTGTAGGGCACCGTGTTGGTGATGCGCTGGGGGAAGAGCGGCTTGCCCTCGAAGGTGAGGAGCTGTTCCTTGATCATGCGCCGCATGAGGTCGCTCGCATCAGAAGAGTGGACGCCATCGCGGAACTTTCCTTCAAAGCGGTCTTGGTCGAGGAGCGATAAAAAGAGCTGGAAGTCGGCTTCCTTGCCGTTGTGCGGTGTTGCGGTCATGAGCAGAAAGTGCCGGGTGAGGCCCGAAAGAAGCCTTCCCAGCTGGAAGCGTTTAGTATAGCTCACTTCGCCGCCAAAGAAGGTCGCGGACATCTTGTGCGCCTCGTCGCAGACGACGAGGTCCCAGCGGCAGTCAGGCGCTTTGAGCTTCTCCTGGAGCCCCTCGTTCCGACTGAGCATGTCCAGGCGGGCAATCACCAAGTCATTTTCCAAGAACCAGTTGCCGGTCTTCGAGCTTTCGATCTTGTCCTTCGTCATGATTTCGAAGGGCAGGCCAAATCGCTGGTAGAGCTCGTCCTGCCACTGCTCGACAAGGTTGCCCGGGCAGACTACGAGGCAGCGCTGCAGGTCGCCGCGGGCCATGAGCTCCTTGATCAAAAGGCCAGCCATGATGGTCTTGCCGGCGCCGGGATCATCCGCGAGGAGGAAGCGTAAGAGCTGGCGCGGCAGCATGCATTCATAGACCGCGGTGATCTGGTGCGGCAAGGGTTCTACCACCGAGGTATGAACCGCCAGCACCGGATCAAAGAGGTGCGCAAGCCGGATGCGCTGGGCTTCCGAAACAAGGCGAAAGAGGCTGCCATCGCCATCGAAGCTCCAGGGGCGGCCAACCTCGACGAGCTCAAGGCGGCTTTCGTCGGAACGGTATAGAAGTTGGTTGGCTGGGCGGCCAGCAGAATCCTTGTAGGTGAGCTCGATTGCATCGGAGCCGAACCACGTGACACTCACCACCGTGACCGCGCTTGAGGGGAGAATGCCTTTTATGACTGCATGAGGCTTCAAATCTTCGAGCTTGAGCATAGGGCCTCGGATTCTATTATAATTTCTGGGTACCTATGCAAGAATTGTATACCAGGTTGATGCTGGGGTCTACTGTGAGTTTGGAAGATTACATGAGGCTTGGCTCGGAGCTTCTGTCTTGACGGTTGGGCTTATTTTACCAGGTAAAAATCGTCATGATCTGATTGAATAATTTGCACAATTTTTTGGAGATTTTGGCTTGTCGAATATATGTTCAAGGTTACTACAACCATTATATAAAAAGAGCAAGTCATTGCATTGCAACAACTTGCTCTTGAATCGGGCAAGCCAGACTCGAACTGGCGACCCCAAGTCCCCCAGACTTGTACGCTAACCACCTGCGCTATTGCCCGAAGTGCCCCACATGCTCATAAGGAGCGCGGATAAAGTAGCACAAGGAGCGCGCAGTTGTCAATGTAAAGCGTGCAGCAGCCTGCGCGCTCAGCCAGCTTGCTACTGCATTTTCCTGCAGGCTCGCCACCCACACCCCGCCAGCTTGCTACTGTATGCCCACCTGCTGGCCCGCCGTCAGCGCCCTTCTGCCCCGCCAGACCTCGAACCCTTACAGACACCCAAACCGCTCATCGCCGGGCCGCGGATCGATGCCCGGCCTGGTCAACGCAAAATCATATTTGACCGGGTCATCGGGGGCATAGAGGCGGAATGCAGCGGTTACACGCAGGGCATCGGCGAGGGTTGGACCGCTTGTTTTTAGCCCGCCCTTTCGCGAGCCGCCGGGAGCAACTTGAGCGCCGCTTGCCGCAGGCAAAAACCCGAGCTGCTCTCTGCAAGTCTTGACCATGTGGGTATCCATGGGCACGATGAGGCGCGCGGGGTCCACGGACTTCCAGCAGCCGGAGTCGATTTCGTCATGGCGCACCATCCACCTAAGGAATAAAAAAAGCCGTTTGCAGGCGGAACCGCGGGCCGGGTCCGGCAAAAGGTTCTGGCGTAAGCCGCCAGGCACAGCCTTTGCCGCGTATTCGCTCAGTTTTTTGACAAATGCCGACGCTGCGGACAGGATTGAAGGAGCCGCCGACATGCCTCCGCCATCTCTATCGCCCGCTCCGTCATCGCCTTTGCTGAACAGCACTTCCAGGCTCCCGTAGTCAATGAGAGCTCGCTGAATTGCCGTCATCAAAGCAATCATATCTTTTGGAAAGCAAAATCGATATTGGAATGAGCCCCACGCTTGCGAAATCTCCTCTGGACGCATCCCGGCCAGCGCTACGGCCGGATGCTCTCCCAACGGCGCAAGTGCCTTTTCGCACGCGCGCAGAATGAGCTCGACCGAGCCGAACGCAAGAGTGGAGCAGACAAGCCCCGCCACTTCGATATCAGCTGGCTCCGAATAGCGCCGCACAATTGCGAGCGGGTCAAGCCCGAGCCGTTCTCGGCGATTGCATTCTTGGTAGATATCTTCGAGGAAGCAGGCGATTTCGGGGTTGTACTCGAGGGCAGAAGCGCTGAAGGTGCTTTGACTGCGGCGGGGCGATGAAATGTGCAAAACCGGATCCATGTCTATTTCAGCTGCGCTTCGAGCTGTGAAATACGAGCAAGCAGGTCTTTGTCGGTCGGGCTGAGCGCTTTTGCTTGGCCAATGTAGCGCATAGCTCTGTCGCGATTGGTGGTGTCTCTTTTGTCGAATTGGCGATTATACCGGGCGAGGTAGATATCCGCGAGCGAAACAAGGGCTTCGACATTGTCCGCTCTTTCGGCGAGCGCATCCTTGAGCTGGTCGATGGCCTTGTTTTCGTCGCTCTGGAGCGAGGCAGACATATAATAGAGGAAGGATTTCAACTCTTTTGAATACGGCGCAGCAATGAATTTCAGCACCAAATCCAGGAGGGCAGAGTTCGCCGACCCTTCTTTCCCGACCCCAAGCGCCGAAAGCGCAATGCCAAGCCCGGTATGCACATCGCTTGCTGGCGCCGCGGACGCAAGCCCTCCGCCTGTTGCCATTGCCAGACTGCGCAGGTAGGCTTCCACAGCCTTTTCGGAACCGGGCTCCTGTGCATACCAGCTCGATGCGAACTGTATCGAAGCTTGTATATTTCCGGATTTCCTTAGAATTGTCGCAACCATATTCTTGTCGAGAGGAAGGCTGCCGGCAGCTTGCAGATATGCCGTGGCACGTGCCCAATCCTGATGGTTATAGCTTTCACTTACAAGAAATTGCAGAGCCTGATTCTTGGCCTGAGCTCTTCGCGCCTCTTCAAGCGGAACCAGGGCTGTATCCTCATTCATTGCCAGATCGAGCACTGCTTTCGCGAGATCCGCTGCTTCTGCATGGCGGGCTTCGTCGGTCGATTTTTCGAGCGCCTGGATGAGCTGCGACAACGCAACCGGATCTTTGGGGAAATATCGTACTGCTGAACGGGCGAAACGTTCAGCATCGGCCTGGCGGGAATTCTCGAGTGCGTATTGGCTTTTGAGCACGAGCCAGGTCCGATCCTGGGAGAAGGCTTTTGCTGCACTCTCGAGGTAGCGGGAAGCTGCTGAATAGTCTCGTCTCTGGATTGCTGCCTGGGCGAGCGGCACGAGCACTTCAGTTCTGCCTGGGTCATCGTTGAGCGCAGAGGCAAGCCATGCTTCCGCATCAAGGACATTGTTGAGATTGTATAATGTCAAGCCATATAATGCTTTAAATTCAGCGCTTGTACTGCTCGCAATGATCCCCCCTGCAATCAGATCCAGGGCATTTTTCGCTGCCTGGGGCTTTCCGAGCGCCAGGGAGGCCCGCGCAAACCCGCAAGCGGATTTTTCGGACTTGGTATCAAGCGAAAGCGCGCTTGAAAATTCTTTTTCTGCAATGCCATACTCTTTCGAATCGAGCGCTGTCTGTCCGCGAATGAGCATAGGTACAACAGACACGCCTCCCAACGCATCGAATCGGCTCAGCGCCCCTTTCACCTTTTCGCGCACTTCGCTCTTTGCGCTTCGAAAATATGACAGAGATGAGATGAGCTCGGTCATTGTTGAACAAGGCTCACTCGCAAAAATCTGCGGGTTCTTCCCTGCAAACACATCGACAAGACCAACCAGATAGGTAATGTATTTCTGGCTCGCCCCCTGCGCTGCCGCAGGAATTTCGAAGCGGGAGTCTTTTGGGCCATACAGAATAAGGCCGACACCGCTCGCAATTGCTCCAAGAGCTGCCTTGTCCGGCGCAGAGAGATATGGGGAAGTTTCAATGCGCGCGCGGGCATCCGTAATCGATTGTGGCGTCGCGCGGATGATGAGCGCTTCTATTTCGGCTGATTCGCCCGAAATTTTTTTAAGCTGCTCGGTGTCGATTTTGGGCAGCGCCTGCTGCGCCTCGGTAATAAGCGGCGTTCCGGAGGCCATGAACACCGCAATGATAATCCACGCGCGGAAATAGCGGCGAATTGCGATCGAAAACCTGAAACGAAATTTCATGTTCAATGGTTTATACTAGTACAGATTGGTAAGGAATGCAAGGAAAAGCACTGCTTGCTGAGAAAAAAGAATGCATGCTAGGCTACTATCGATGAAAAGCGCAAACAAAGGCCGAGGCATCGTTTTTGTATTCACAAGTCTTTGTGTTGCGCTCCTTTTGTGCTTCGCGCTCTTTCTGTCTTCCTGCAGCAACGACCTTCTCGCTCCCCTTGGAATTGGCTCAAACGATTTTTATATCTCGAACAAGGCACAAGCAAAAGATCTTCGCGATGCGCTCGAAATTCTTCATTCGCCTCGGCTGAAAAAAAGCGGGTATTATCCGGTTCAGCGCATGCTCGCTGCACGAAGAATCAGCACGATTCTCATCGAAGACGGCCAGCAGGCGCGCGCGGCAAGGTTTCTCTCATCGCTCGCCGAAGAACATGATGCCTATGAAGCATGGTATCTTTTTGCTGCGGGCGCGGTCTATGAATCGATGGGCAGCGCGCCGATTGCTCGCATTCTGTATGAGCGCATTATCGAAACTGTCCCCGACATGACCATCGATGGACAATCGATCCACCGCACCTGTCTTGTCAAATTGATCGACAGCGACAATCCTCCAGAGAAAAAAGCCGCCTGGTTCAAGGAATTCATCAAGCATTTCCCTGACGCCGATGAAATTGGGCCTTTCCATTTTCTGCTGGCAAAAGAATACGAAGCTCTCGGTCAATGGACTCAGGCTATCGAAGAATACCGCCGTTTTCTGCCTTATTTTGGTGTTTCTGTGCCTGGCTATCCTGATGCGCATGACTACGCGCGCAAAATGGTCGAATTCAACGATAGTCCGAAAGACTGGACATATGCAGACCTGGGTGAGCTCGTTGCCGGAATCCGGAAAGCAATCGCAGCCCGTTCTCCGCAAACACTCAGAAAATATATGTCCAAAGCAGGATTTTTTGCGATGTCGTGGTACAAGGAAGGCGGAGAGGATTCGAATTCGAATGTGCTGTTCAATTTCAGCAATTTCATGACAAAAGGTCCAATTTACGTGGCTCCTGCCCTCGATCCTTCTTTCAATGATTCGGAAGCCTTCCTTCGGACCTCTGGGTGGACGGGATATATCCCGGTGTGGTATCTATGCTTTCGCAAGGTAAATTTTCCAGCCGATCCGAAGGTGCATGGCAACTGGGAATGGGCTGGCATCTATTTCGGAGAGAAAATGCAATGATCAGAAAACGCTGCCTCTGTATGCTCGCCTCGCTCTGCATCGCAGTCTCGTTGATATCAGCGACGGAGGCGGAAGGCGCCTTCCACATTTCTGCTGTCAGCACCGAAGGGTCTTCTTCCGCGCTATCCGAAACACCTTCCAATAGTTCAGCAGCTCATGCGCCGCTTGCTCCTGCCCCGACTTCGCAGGCTGCCCCCGATTCTGCATCTATCGTGCCGCCAGAAGTGCCCGAAGAACTTCCCACCACACCTCTCGAAGAAAGTCAGGAGCCAATCGACTTGAGCCAGCTTGTGCCCGAAGAACTCAGCATCGAGGAGCACGCCAAAAGCCTTCAATACGATATTCCCATGCCCTGGGGACATGAGCTTTTCGAAAAATACCGGCAATATTATTTGAGCGACCGCGGCAGAAAGATACTGCTTTCGACAATGGAAAAGGCCGCACCTTTCATGGATTACATCGAATCGAAAGTCGCGGAATATGGCGCACCGCAGGAACTGGCCTTTTTGCCTGTGATCGAATCGGCATTCTCGCCGTTTGCAGTGTCCCGCAGCGGTGCGACGGGCATCTGGCAATTCATGAAGAACTCCATCAACGGCTACGGGCTGACCATCACCGAATGGGTGGACGAGCGCCGCGATTTCATGAAAAGTACCGATGCGGCAATTAAAAAGCTCATCGATAATTACAATGACCTCAAGGATTGGCCGCTCGCTATTGCCGCATACAATGCCGGGCTCGGAGCGCTCAGGCGCGCGGTGAATGCGGCAGGAGGCGATACTGATTTCTGGAACATCTACGATAAAGGCCTTGTCTCGAAACAGGCGCTGGATTATGTTCCGAAATTCCTGGCCGTCGCTTCGATTCTGCGCTATCCGGATTTATATGGGCTGGCATTGCCCCCCTGGCAGCTCAAGTGGGAAGCTATCCCCCTCGATCGCCAGGTGGATCTCAAGCTTCTTGCATCCAAGGCTGAAATCCCGCTCGATACGCTGAAACTCGGCAATGCCGAGCTGCACTACACCATTACGCCGCCAGATGACTCGCATCTCCTGAAAGTGCCTGCAGAAAAATCCGACCAGGTTAAAGCGATTCTCTCCGATCCGAATGCGCCGCTTGTTCGCTATGATATCTACAAAGTCAAGCAAGGCGATACGCTAACAGCTATTTCGCGGCATTATGGAGTTTCGATATCGATGATTGCGAAAGTGAACCCAGGCCTCAATCCCGACCGCCTGAAAATCGGCCAGACGCTTATGATTCCGCTTTCGCTCCAGCCTTTGAATCCTTCGATGAGCTCCAATGCGAGCAGCGGATCTGCCAGCGTACAGAGCACTTCGCATACCGTCCAGAAAGGCGATACCCTCTATGGCATTGCGCGGCGCTACGGCACGACTGCGCAGAAAATCGCGAGTCTGAATGGCATTTCTGTAAATTCGGTGCTGCGGATCGGGCAGAAACTGAAGGTGCCGACCCAACTCTGAAAGCCGCGAGATTTTTCTTGCGGCTGCGCCCTGCACTCGGCAAAGCGCTCGCTAGAAAATTCGCCGACGGCTTATTCCATCATCGCGAGGGTTGCGAACACTTTGGCATCGCCGATTATGTTCGCGATATCCGCGTTTTCATTCGGCTGATGCGCGGTCTCATTCATTTTCGACCAAACCACGCAATCATACCCGGCTTTCCGCAGGTACGCGCCGACCGTGCCGCCGCCGATACCGATGGGCTTCGCCTCTACGCCATATACCTGACGTGCTGCACGAGCCAGCATTTCGACCATAGGAGCAGTTGCGGGCGTCGCTCGGGACTCGTTCGACTGCACCACATCAATCGAAACTTTGACGCCATATTCGGCTTCGATGGCGTGCGAAAGCCTTGAAATTTCCTCGAGCGCCATCGAAACCGGATAGACCGGCAAGAGGCGCATGTCGACATAGAACACATCCTCGCCCGGAATCGTGTTGATATTCGGGACATTCGCTTCTTTTTTGGTCGGGCTGATGGTGCTTCGGTCGGGGCTGAACAACGCATCGCGAGCGGTGAAAGCGGTTTTTTCCAGACGATGAATGCGAAGGGCAAGGTCGCATCCGGCCAGGAAGGCGTTGGCTCCCTTGTCGGGCATTGCGGCATGTGTCTGCTTGCCTTTGGTGGTTACTTTGAGCCAGCAGATGTTTTTTTCTGCAACTTCGATTTCGGTAGCATCGGGGGAGCCGCCATCCGGTATGATGATGATATCGTCTTTGCTGAACAAATCGTGATGCTCAAGAAGGTACTGAATGCCGAATTTCGAACCGACTTCCTCATCGGCAATAAAGAGCAACTTTATCGTGCGCTCCGGCATAATGCCAAGCTTGACAAAAGCAAGCGCTGCAAATACCGATGAAACAAGTCCTTGCTGATTATCCTCAACGCCGCGGCCATAGACTTTGCCATCTTTGACGACTACTCTCCATGGATCGCTGTCCCAGAGGCTGCGCTCGCCTTCGGGAACGACATCGAGGTGCGCCATAATCCATACAGGGCTATTCTTGCGCTTCCCTGGAATTGTCGCGACGAGATTCGGGCGCACTTTGGAAGGAACTCGCTCGTCGGGCGCGTCGCAATGCTGAATATTCTGTATTCCCTCAGCCTTGAGCCATTTTTCGAGAGCTGCGGCTTTTTCGATTTCTCCGATGCCCTCGGATTCGGGCGCAAGCGCGGGGTAAGCGGTCAAGAGGCTCTCCAGTTCTATAATTCCTTTTTCCTGCGAATCCAGAAATTTAGAAATCTGTGCGAGTTCGGTCATGTTTCTTTCCTTCCTGCTCAATGAATAGAATGAGAATAGTGCTGCGCATAGGCGCGCCACGACGTGGCGATTATGGTTTCCATATCAGAGAACTTTGCTTGCCACCCAAGAAGCTTTCTCGCTGCTGCGCTCGAAGCGACGAGGCTTGCAGGATCGCCCGGTCTGCGCCCGGTGATATGCGCGGGAATAGGGCGGCCGGTAATGCGCCTCGCCGCTTCCAGGATTTCGAGCACCGAAAGCCCGCGCTCCGAGCCCAGATTCACCGCAAAGCTTTCAGCATGAGCATCGAGCTGCAAGAGCGCGCGGTAGTGCGCATCGGCGAGGTCGGTCACATGGATGTAGTCCCGCACACCCGAACCGTCGGGAGTCGGGTAGTCTGTTCCAAACACATCGAGGTGCGGCCGCAAGCCTGCAGCCACTTCCATAATCACGGGCACAAGGTTTGCGGGGTTTTTCTCAAGACCTCGAACCCTGCCTTCAGGATCATAGCCTGCCGCATTGAAATACCGCAGCGCTGCAAACTTGAGCCCTTTCAGGCGATCGTACCATTCGAGCATGCGCTCGATTTCGAGCTTGGTGAACCCGTAAAAATTAGCTGGTTCTTTGGGATGCGCTTCGTCGATTGGCAGATATTTAGGCTCGCCGTAAATTGCGGCGGAAGATGAAAATACCAGCTTTGAGACACCTGCCTCGCACGCGGCATTGAGAATGTTGATTGTCCCTGTCAGGTTTTGGACGGCATATTTTTCGGGCTTGAGCATGGATTCGCCCGCTGCTTTCGCAGCTGCGAGATGAACAACCGCATCGTAGCCGCGGCGCATAATAGCTGCCACCGCTTTGTAATCAAGGATGTCTTCCTCAAAAAAGCTGTAATCTGGAAAGAGATTGTCTTTCGTCCCGGTAGAGAGATTGTCGAGCACATCGACCTTGAGCCCGCGGTCCGCAAAATATCGCGCAACATGGCTGCCGATATACCCTGCCCCGCCGATGACCAGCGCATTCATGCAGTATTCCCCTTCGGAAAAATTGAGTGCAGTGCTACTTTAGCGCAGACGGGGATGGAACGCAACATCGGAAGAGTGCGTCCGGGGCGGAGCGCCGTGCAGAAGGCAAGCAGCGCAAAAACAAGTCTCGCAAAAAGCGCTAGATATAAAAAAACCACCCCTTTCGGAGTGGCTCATATGCCGCCGATCAGAATCGAACTGATGACACATGGATTTTCAGTCCATTGCTCTACCAACTGAGCTACAGCGGCATATTCTCGCTGCGCCAAAACATATTTCGATGCGCCTAACGAACTTTGGGCGGTGCAAGAGTCGAACTTGCGACCCCCAGCGTGTCATACTGGTGCTCTAACCAACTGAGCTAACCGCCCGCCTTCTGCGCATGTCATAGCATTGCAGCTATGGTACGTTGTCGCAAACGACAAAAGCTCTTATATCAGAGAGATGCGCAGAGTGTCAAGCATTGCACTGAAACGATTTCAAGGCTAAAATACAGCATATATAAGGAGGAACACATGCATCGCTTTGGCTTGCATTGCTTTGCTTTGAAATATAGAAAAACATTCCTGGCCGCATTTTTGTTCTTGCTTGGAATGAGCGCATTTGCGTTCACCTTCATGCCGATGTCGATTTCAATTTCCCCCAGCGGGGCCCAGAGTATCGCGAGCTTCCGCCTTACCAACGATGGAGGCCAGCAGATCGCTATCGTCATAAAAGCGATGACGCGCGATATCGACGAAAATGGCAATGAAATCAACGAACCGGCTGATAAAGATTTCACAATTTTCCCTACGCGCGTCGTGGTGCAGCCGAATTCCTTTCAAAATATCAAAGTGCAGTACAAAGGCACACCAAAGCTTGCAAAGGAAGCTGCCTATCGTATCATCGCAGAACAGGTTCCCATCGATTTTACCCAGCAGCAGACTTCAGGCGTAAAAGTGCTGTTCCGCTATATCGCAGCGCTGTATGTTACGCCGACGAATGTTGCGCATAAGCTCTCTGTATCCAAAGTCGAATACGCTGAGCAGGAGGGCAAGAAAGGCTTCCTCGTCACTATCACGAACAGCGGCACTCGCCATGCGCTTATCAATGACCCCGTGCTCAAGATTGCCGGCGGACCTGGGATTTCGATTACACTCAAGGACGATGCCGTCAAAGCAATTCAGGGTCAAAATCTGCTTGCGGGAAATGTGCGACGCTTCTTCGTTCCCTCCGACGACGCAAAGGCGAACACTACGTATACGGGAACGTTGTCCGCAACTATTGAATAACGCTCAACATGATGCGCCGCGGGCGTTTTTATAATAAAATGTAAATTCGGAGTAATTGAAAAGTGTTTTTTCGCAAATTAATGTCCGTAATTCTCCTTTTCTTCGTAATGGGTATTTCCATCTCTTTTGCCCAGACTTCGCCAAGCCAGCCTGCTATTTCAAATGCGCCAATAACACATGACACAATAGTGCCGGATCTCGAAATCACAATTGCACTCTCCATAAACGGAAAACCGGCAGGCGAAGTGAATGCCGGCATATGGCAAAACCAAGCTGTTCTCAATAAAAAACTCGCTGCACAACTCATGATTGAACATCTGCGACCGGATATCTATTCTGTCATCTTTGATTCTGTTTTCAGGGACCTCACATGGCTCACCGCTAGCGATTTTGCGCTGGTTGGCATTTCGTTCGAGTTTGATTCAGCCCAGCTGACAATCAGCATTACAATTCCACCAGAGTATGCTCCTGTAGTAGATATCGATTTTGTGCCCGAACAGGTGCCGAATTACAAGCCTATATTGAGAGCTGCGCCTTTTTCGGGTTTCATCCAGAATGAATCAGCGCTGCAAATTTCGAATGTAACAAGCAATACTTTGAACTATTCAACCCAACTTCTCGCCATGATCGACCTAATGGGCACGCATCTTGTGGGATCAGGGAATATTTCCGTCTCGAACGCAGCGCTCTCTTACAGTGTCGATAATGCATATGCGCTTTGGAGCGATTTTGCGAGAAAATTGCAGATTTCACTTGGTAAGATAAGTATTCCGGTAGTTGGAGCCCAAACGCAATCCACGCTCTATGGGATTTCCATCGGTACTTCCGATTTTGAAAAATATATTGTGCGCCAGGGCTTTATCGATGATATGACCGAATTTACGATACACAAGCTTGCCAGAGTAAGTGTTGAAGTCAATGGCAAACCGATCCGTACAATGCTGCTGGCGCCAGGCAATTACCGTATTCTCGATCTGCCGTTCACCTCGGGCCTCAATGAATTTGTGCTCCGTATAGAAGAAAGCGACGGCAATGTGCAGGTTTTAAGGCGCATCATTCCCAGGGAGAGCAATATTCTTCAGGTCGGAACCTCGAAATTTGCTCTATCTGCAGGCACTGGCATCCAGGATTGGAAAGAGCTTTTTGCAAGCGGTTATTGGTTGTTCGGTATATCTCCCGCTTTTTCGGGAGGTTTCAATATTCAAGCGGATATCAGATCAGCAATGGGAGGATTGACCTGGGTTTCAGCATTGCCGATAGGCACTATCAATGGGTCAGCATCTCTTGTGGGCCGATGGGATGGATGGGGCGAAATGTTTGCCCCTGCAGCAAGTGCAAATTATGTATTTTCCATGCCGGGAAACAGTTCAATTCCTTCTTTAGGGCTGTCCTTCAGCTACCGCGGCAAAGGCTTTATGCCGCCTGCCACATCTGCGCCCGATAGTGCGCCTCCTAGCAGTTTATTGTCCTTTTCTGCAAGCCTGTATTCCGCAATTTTTTCCCGGACAAATGCCAGCATTGGTTATTCGCTGAACCGAATTTTGAGCTCGCCCACTGCGATGACTCACGAAATATACGCTTCAATAAGCCAAAGCTTCATAAAAGGCGGAAATTTGAGCCTTTCAGGGCGGCTTTCCTTCCCCTCATCAGGCTCGCCAGCATTCTCGGCGATATTGACCTTCAGCATAATGCCGCGTGAAAGCTATGCGCGCTCGCTCAATTTCATGCAGACCACCGATGGAGCTACCAGCCTTGGCATTCTGGATAAATTCACCGCCTTTGGACAAGTATTCGATTTCAACATCAATACAAGCAGTTTCCTGCCCGGCTCAGGGGAAAGCAGCGTCTTCAATATTGGGGTACGAAACACATCGGAATTTTATGATGTGAGTGCAGCAGGGTCTTTCGCACATAACAGCAGTCTTAACACCGACACCCTGACTGGCAATCTGCAATTCAGGACGACGCTGGCCTTTGTCGGTTCCCATGTGGCCTTCACTCGTCAGATTCCTGATTCTTTCATTCTCATTGCTACATCTCCCTCGCTTAAAAAAGAATCTGCTTTATATAGGCTTTCTTCAGGTGCACAGTATTTTGCAGCAAAAGGCCAAAATATTATTCTGCCGTTGACAAGCTATACAACGACAGTGCTTTCTGTTGATCTGGTCGAATCCCCACTCAATCTGAATCCGCGCTATCCATTCGTGCTTGTTTCGCCTGCATTCAGAAGTGGCATCCTTTTCCAGAGCGATGTGGTCAAGCGTTACATGTTGTATGGCCGCCTTGTCGATACCACAGGGAAGCCTGTCGAATATCTGCCCGGCGATATCTATGATCTCGGCGGCTCGATGGTGACTTCGACATTTTCGGATGAAATGGGGCATTTCGAGATTTATGATATTTTGCCTGGCACCTACACCATCGAATGGCCTGAAGGCTATGGAACAACCCAATTCGAGCTGTCCGAGAGCGGTGAGGACACTATCGATCTTGGCGATGTTGTAGTACACAGCAGAGGCAAATAGCATTAGAATATAAATGAGGTAAATTCATGAGCAGAAAACTTTTATTGCTCGCAGTGATATACGTTGGAATAGTGATCGCAGCAGGCAGCCAGACCCTCTCGCTCAATCCTATTACAGCGCCAGCCACTGTCACCTATGATCCGGACAGTTCCAGCGATACAACGGGTCCGCAGTTTTCCATTACTGTCAGATTGAGCAAAAAACCTAGTTACACATTCTATTTTTTTGTAACAATTAATGGCTCGCCCACAGTCAATTCGCGAGATCTTGTGCTCACTGACAATTCCGCTCTTTCCATTCTCAGCAAATTCTATAAAGACAGCGCCTTTACGCAAGAAATTCTCGGAGGCAATGGCTCAGGAATGACGAGCACTCAAGTTCTGTATGGGCAATTCAATAAGAATACTACTGTTCTTACGCAGACGTTTACCGTGTACCCATGGATTGGAAAGAATCAGCAAGTGCCATACGGAACATATGCCGGCACATTTACCGCGCGGCTGTATCAAGGAACCGTAGGAGTAGCGCGCACATTGAGAGACAGCGAAAACTTTACCTATACTGCAATTGTCAATCAAAAAGTCGATGTCAGAATCGGCCCTGCTGATGGCAGTTACGATTCGGGAGTGACGATCTATAACATCAACCTCGGCGAGCTTTCCAACGGGGCAAGTGGTACATTCGCAATCTTTTTGAAGGCTAATACTGCATACACATTGAAAATGAGTGCGGCATCGGGCGGCTATCTTACTTCCACGACGACAAGCGACAAAATTCAGTACACGCTGACTATCAATGGAGTCAGCAAGACCCTCGGCCCAGAAGTCATCATCGACCAGGAGACTGCAAAACAGCTGTATAGCAAAGTCCTTTTGGGCGCCATATCCGTTGCCGCCGGGCAGGATGTCGAAGCAGGCCAGTACTCGGACAGCATCGAATTCACAATAATTGCGAATTAGGGCGCGCCGGCTCGTGCTCGGCAGATGATTGCGGTATCTTATTGCATGTCCGCAGCAACCAGGCGGTTTGAGTATATCCGCGGCTTTCCTGCGCCTTGCTCTTGACAGAAAGGCGCTTTGCTATGCATTATGTAAATCGGTTTACCTATGCAAATACCCAGAAGTTGCGGAATATTGCTGCACCCACTTTCGCTTGGCGGTCCATGGCCCTGCGGAACGATGGGAGAAGAAGCACGCGCCTTTGTCGATTTCTGCGCACATGCGGGAATTGGCTGGTGGCAGGTTTTGCCGCTCGGGCCAACGGCGTATGGTGACTCGCCCTACCAGAGCCCATCAGCCTTTGCGGGGAATCCGTATCTGATGGACCCGAAAGCACTTATGGATGAGGGCCTTCTCGCTCCAGAGGAAGTGGAAGGCTACAGGATCGGGCGTATTTTGCCAAACTCAGAGGTTAACTACATCGATTATGCCCTGCTGTTTCGGGAGAATGCTCGCTTGATTGAGGCAGCCTGGCGGCGATTCGGCAGCAGGGAAGGCGGCGCGCGTCTTGCAGAATTTCAGCAATTCTGCAACGCGCAAGCCTCCTGGCTTGATGACTATGCGCTTTTTGCTGCGATCAAAGAGCGCGAAGGCCACCGACCATGGAATGAGTGGCCTGAAGCATTCCGCTGCAGAGAGCCTGATGCAATCGCGCGCTTCATGAGCGAGCAAGCCGAGCGCATCGGGCGAATAAAGTTCACACAGTATATATTCTGGACCCAATGGCAGAAGCTCAGACAATATGCGCATGAGCGGGGCGTTCGAATAATTGGCGATATCCCGATTTTTGCGGCATACGATTCAGCCGATGTGTGGGCGCATCCTGAGCTCTTCCAGCTCGACGCGGAAGGCATGCCGACGCATGTGGCGGGAGTGCCTCCAGACTATTTCACCGCAACGGGCCAGCTCTGGGGTAATCCTTTGTATGACTGGACCGCGCACGCGAAGACGGAGTACGCTTGGTGGATGGCGCGGGTCAGACACGCACTCAACCTTGTCGATGCGCTCCGAATCGATCATTTCCGGGGTTTTGAGGCATATTGGGCGGTGCCTGCAGGGGAACCTACTGCTGAGCATGGGCGCTGGGAAAAAGGGCCAAGCCATGCACTATTCAATGCGTTAAAAGAGGCGCTTGGCGAGCTGCCAATCATCGCAGAAGACCTCGGTTTCATCACCCCTGAAGTAATTGAACTGCGGGACAGCCTTGGTTTTCCGGGCATGAGGATACTGCAATTCGCGTTTGAATCGCAAACCGACAACAACGATTATCCGCACAATTATCCGCAACATTGCATAGCCTATACAGGCACCCATGATAACGATACGGCGATGGGATGGATCGAGCATGCTGCCCCTCAGGCGAGGAAACGCGCGCTCGCATACCTGCATGGGGGGTGCCGTACCTTCTCGTGGGACCTTATCCGCGCTGCATGGTCTAGCCCCGCCATGCTGGCAGTAGCCCCCATGCAGGATTTTCTCGGCCTTGGCTCCGAAGCTCGCATGAACTATCCGGGGACAACCGGGGGCTGGTGGCGCTGGCGCATGCCTGAAGGCGCGCTTTCGCCTGCGCTCGCGCAAAAAATTAAACGGCTGTCGAAGATTTATTTCAGAATTTAATTGGGGGTCTGACCCCGTTTTTTAACTTTTTTTGCTTTGCGGGATCCTTTCTCACAGAAAAGTCTCATATCCCCCAAAAACAAATGAGCCGCCCTTTTGCCGCGGCGGCTAATTGCTTATAATAAAAGATTTTAGAAATGAGCCGCCCCAGGATCGAACTGGGGACCCACGCCTTAAAAGGGCGTTGCTCTGCCAACTGAGCTAGCGGCCCACGCGCAATTGCCGGGCAAGTGCGCTTCCCCACAAGCCGGCTGCGGCTAAAGCTGTACAACCTGCACCCACACGCCGCGGGTTGTTACACTAGCGAAATCAGCGCCAAATGTCAATATTCCTTCCATCAGAATCGAATTGCGCCTTGCAACGCTATACCGGTCCGACCGATGCGACCTCCCGCGGCGCTGACAGGCTCGCTGAACAGTGCTGCGTCGACTTCAAGAATAATGAGATCAAGCCCTGCCCCGAACGAAAACAAGCCCTGATTGAAGCCCGTACGCAACGAGATGAATTTAAGGAACTTCAGATCCACCCCTATATGGAGCCTTGAAAACATCGCGCCGATATCTCTGGTAACCAAGGGAAAGAGCGCAAGCGGATCATCAGCTTCAACATAAAACGAAGGGGAGAACAGAGAATCCTGGTAAAGTTTTAATGCGAGCCCTGCCGTATACACAGGTTCAAATACATAGGTATCTATTCCTCCTGAAGGAACCATGAAGGAGTTTGCGATATCTTCGATAGTTGATTCATTCATTGCAAATTTGTCACCATAGTCCCGCATCATGAGCCCTATCGAAAATGGCCCGATAGAAAACGTCGCGCCTGCATCGATGGCAATACCAAATCCTCCCTGCACATTATAGACCTTCATAATAGAATATAGGTCTTGCCTGTTCAGAGCAGCTTCTGCCAGCGAATCAAACGGCCAGCCGCCGGGAAGTGTCTCAATTCTGTAAAATCCGCGGGCACTCGCACCAATCCTGATCCCAAATGGACCAAGATTGACAGGCCAAGCCATTCCCAACACAGCATTTGTCTGGCTTGTTATTGCGAGCTTGGAGCCAGCAAGCGCATCGCCTGTCACCACCGCATCCACGATAGATGTCAGACCAAGACCAAAACCATTCCCTGTCCAACCAAAACCAAGGCTCTCGCCCATGCCAAAGTCATTTTCATTGATGAGTCTATCGAGAGTAGCAACGGACTCATCATGTGTCGCCTGCTGGCCCAAAACACGAATTATATTTTTGGCTCTTCAGTAAATCCTATGGGTAAGGTGACAAAAGCAGAGGCTTCAGCCATACTGAAGCCATGCAAGACAGAGAACTGTATGAGAAACTGCTTGGGCTCAAGGAGCCTTGGTTTGTCGAG
>Ga0302253_1000487_pt1 | contig 32268 bp, 35 predicted proteins | sample AAG_RA_Trp_MG_FD_193537 | JGI IMG/M metagenome (GOLD analysis project Ga0302253, IMG submission 193537) | Enriched activated sludge microbial communities from anaerobic digester in WTTP, New Holstein, Wisconsin, United States - AAG_RA_Trp | ecosystem: Engineered > Bioreactor > Anaerobic >...
TCGCCGAGAGCTTTAACCCGAGAATATTCTTCTCGCATGGCAAAATCTATGAGCGTCCTCATACATCAAATATTATGATATTAATAGTATATAAACATTTCGATTGATTAGTTTTTCGAAACCCTCCTATGAATCCGCGGGCGCGACAGCTAAACCAACGGCTCCGGCTGCTTTCCCTCCGGCGTCACCGGCAAGCCTGCCCGGTGCAGCACCAGCTGCCCGGAAAAGTGCATCGCCCGGTTCAATATCAGCCTCTTTCCCATCGGGGTCAGAGCGAAGACGGGAATGGCAATGCCAATCTGCATCAGCGCCTTTCCTCCTGCCACCTTCCTCACCGACTGGGAGGCGCAGGACCAGACAAGGTCGCAGCATTCCGCCAGAACCTGAGCCTCGTTCTCGCTTATGCCCGTGGTGTGAACGGCTAAAATCGTGGCCCCGGCTCCCAAAGCTCTCTCCCTCTCCCGCAGCGCTCGAGTGTCATCTGCCCTGTCACCGGCTACGGTTACAGCAATCCTTCTGTATCCTGCTTCTACTGCCCTCTCAAAACCCAGGACCTGATCTACTGTTCCCTGCCGATCGATCAGGATGCATCCCCTCTCCTCCAGGCCGAGTTGAATCTCTTCTATCGGCTCGGTCCTGATCAGGCCGGTCATGTGGGCCCCGATGGCCTGCAGGACCGCGGGGCTGGTGGCCACAACTGTGCCCGCACCCTCACTTACCAGCACTGCGGCATCTATCAGCCCTTCTGTCAGGGCATCTGAGAGGATCTCCGAAGCCCCAAAGCTCACCGGCTTATCTTCCAGCTCCAGGACTCTCTTCGGCCCGTACATGCCAAGCTCTGCCATATGCTCTTCTAATACCCTCTTCACCGTCTCCTTGCTCTCGACCTTGATGCCATACAGATCCTGACGCAAGGGACATGAGCGGATGGCAGGCTCAGTCAGAACCTCGACCTTCCCGTCCCGAATCCTGACCCGGGCCCCGGCCATCACCAGAAGATGCTCTGACACTTCTGGTCAGCAGATATCAGGCCGCTGGTTCATTCCCGCGGCTCCAGCCTTCTTCTCACCGATTCGGCATGGGCGAGCAGCCCCTCCGCCTCGGCCAGAGTGGTAATCGTCTCCTCCAGCCCCAGAAGCCCCTCATCGGTGATCATCTGCAGGGTGATCTTCTTGGTGAAGTGGTCCACATTCAGGCTGGAGAAGATGCGAGCATATCCCGAGGTGGGAAGCACATGATTCGTCCCGCTGGCATAGTCCCCTGCCGCCACCGGGGTGAACTTTCCGAGGAACACGCTCCCCGCATTGCGAATGGACCTCAGGACGTTCATGGGCTCTTTGGTGATTATCTCCAGATGCTCCGGAGCGAAGGCATTGACAAAGTCAAGCGCCTCATCCATATCGTCCGCCAGCAGAATGGCACTGTGCTCCAGACTCTCAGAGACAATATCGCTGCGTGCAGCCCCAGGAGCCTGAATGTTCAATTCCTCCGCCACGGCGCTGGCCAGGAGATCATCCAGGGATACGAAAACGGAGATCGATTTGGGATCGTGCTCTCCCTGAGCGATCATATCGGCAGCTATCACCCCAGGGTCTGCCGTCCGGTCGGCCAGGATCAAGACCTCGCTGGGACCAGCAGGAAAATCGATCTCCACCGAGCCTCGGGTAAGCATCTTGGCGGCAGTGACATAGACATTGCCCGGCCCCACGATCTTGTCCACCCTTTCAATGCTATCTGTGCCCAAAGCCATGGCAGCTATCGCTTGAGCCCCTCCGAGCTTATAGATCTCGTCAGCTCCTGCCATATCCGCAGCAGCCAGCGTCAATGGATTGATCGATCCGTCTTTTTGGGGCGGGGTGCAGACCACAATCCTGGGCACATCAGCAACCTTGGCGGGAATGACGGTCATCAGGGCCGAACTGGGGTAGGCCGCCCTGCCCCCGGGAACGTAAGCTCCAACAGAATCCAGAGGAACGACCTTCTGGCCCACCAGCACCCCGGGAGATGCCTCGCTCATCCAGAGGTCATGCTCTTTCTGTTCATTATGGAAATAAAAGATATGATCCGCTGCCGAGGAGAGCGCCTCAAGAAGCCTGTCATCCACCAGGTCGTATGATAGATCGATCTCCTCCTGGGTCACGCGCAGGTCATCGAGGTGTGCCCCTTCAAACTTCTCAGTGTACTTGAATAGAGCCTCATCTCCTTTCGACCCGACCTCCATGATGATCTCATTTACTGCAGGAAGAACATCCTGAATGCCCACATCCCTGGAGAGAAGTGAACGCAGATCCTCATCCTCGAGCTCGCTCAGCCTTTTAGTTATCACTTTAAAACCTCCTTCATAATACCCTTTCAGCGGGAGTTATTCCTTCCTCGCTGCACCCGGTAGAGGGATTCCACTCTCTCCAGGCTATCCGCTTCCTCCAGGGACTTGTCATCCCTCACCCTCACCAATCTGGGAAAACGAAGTGCATATCCCGATGAGTAGCTCTGGCTCTTTTGTATCTCCTCATAGGCCACCTCGAAGATCACCGCCGGCTTCAGCTCGACCTCCATCCCATTCTGCACCAGGATCAGCTCTCGGAACAGCTCAGTAAGCTCCGCCAGAGCCTCGTCCGTTAGGCCAGTGGCTACCCAGCCTATATCCTGGAGCTTGCTCGTAGCCTCATCCAGGCAGGCCAGCCGGTATGAGCCCAGGAAGCTAGCTCTCCTGCCCTCGCCCCATTTTGCCCCTATCACTGCCAGGTCCAGGGTTTCCATAACCGGTTTTATCTTAAGCCAGTTCTTGCCCCTCTTTCCCGGAGCGTATACCGACATCGAATTCTTGAGGATCAGCCCCTCGTGGCCTTTTTCCAAAGCCTGGTGGTAGATCTCTTCTGCCCTCTGGACGCTGTCGGATATGACCTGATCTGCCAGTATCGATGGATCGGCGATACCCTCCAGCAGTTCCCGCCGTCTGGTCAGGGGCAGATCCACTGTGCTTTGGCCATCAAGATATATCAGATCGAATAAAAATAAGTGCAGAGGCGTTTCTTTGGCCTGCTTTTCCACATTGTACTTCCTGCGAAAGCGCTTCAAAATCTCCTGGAAGGCCAGGGGTCTGGAGTCTTTGCCAATGGCCACCACCTCTCCATCCAGGATGGCCTTATCCGCCCTGACCTCCTGGGCAAGACGGACGATCTCGGGCAGGGACCTGGTCACATCCTCCAGCCGGCGGGAGAAGATGCGAACCCTCTTCCCATCCTTGTGGATCTGCACCCTGGCTCCATCGTACTTCCACTCTATCGCCGCAGACCCCAGCTCCTGCATGGAGGCGGAAATTCCCTCTCCCACCTGGGCCAGCATCATCTTGATGGGATGGTTGATCAGCACACTCAGATCTGCGAGCGTCCCTTTGCGGGCATTGACTGCCACCAGGCCGATATCGTTGGTCAGGTTGTAGGCCCTCTCCACTTTTGACGCATCCTGGGAAAAAGCCTGGGCGATGGCATCTCTAACTCCTCCTTCACCGATTCCGATTCTCATATCCTCTATTGCCAGGCGAGCGATATATTGCGCTTCAAGAGGAGTGGCCTGGCTGAAGAGATATTGCAGGTTCTTGACCTTGGCATCCTGGCTTCCCTTTCCCGAGGCCCGGGCCACGGCTACAAGCCTCTGATAAACCTCTTTGATGGAGAGCGGCTCATCTTTGATGAAGGCAGCAAATCCGATGGGCTTTTTCTTATCGACGGCCGCAGATGCCACCAGTCCCGGGTCCCCGGTAGCGCGCAGCATATCTGATATCCTCTCCGTCGAGCATCCACAGGCGCGTGCCATCGCCTCGTAAAGGATGCTCGGCCCCACCCCCATCACCAGGTCCATGCTGGGGGAGAAGAGATCCCCCATGATGAACCCTGAGGCAACTGCCAGATCATCATCATCCAAATTCTTCAGGAATGCTGCCACTAGGTCGATCTTTTCCAGAGAGCCGGAGACCCCCTCCACTCGCTGACAGAGCTCGGCGAAGCTCAAGAAGCTGCTCATTATCTGACCCGAGTCATTGATCTAGAATATGGCATCTATGCGTTTAGTCCGGTAGATGCTGATGATATCGGTGAGAATGGCCGAGGCCGTCTCTATGGAGCCTGCACCAAGACCCGATACAGTAATCGTCCCGGATAGATCGGTATAAATAGCAGCGGAGTTCAGGGTCCCGGCCACGGCCAGTGGGCTGTCCAGGGGCACCAGAGTGGGCCTGACTGTGAGTGCGGGCACATCTCCGATCAGCTTTATGGCATATCCTCTCTTCTTGGCCAGAGCAAGAGCCTCTGGAGTGACTCCTGTGATGCCGGTCACATTCACATCGGAGTACTTGACATTCATGTTGAACAGGGAGTTGGCCAGGATTAGCACCTTTCCAGCGGTATCCACCCCCTCTACATCATAGCTGGGGTCGGCCTCGGCAATGCCCATATCCTGAGCCTCGCTCAAGGCGTGAGCATAGGGTATGCCTTCCTCAGTCATGCGGGTTAGAATATAGTTGCAGGTGCCGTTGAATATGCCCCGGACGCCGAGGATCGTATTGCCTACCAGGGTGCGCTCAACCAGGCTGATCAGGGGCATGGTGCCGCCGACTGTGGCCTCGAACTTCAGCATCACGCCGTTATCCTCTGCCAGCTTCTTCAGGCTGCCGTAGGATACCACTAGTGGCCCTTTGTTGGATGTAACCACATGCTTGCCCGAGGCGAGCGCAGCTTCCATATGGCCCAGACCCGGCTGGCCGTGAACGATGTTGGTGGGAGTGACCTCGATCATCAGGTCGGAGTCAATGGCATTGATGGCCTCTTTCCCCTTCATGCTCGATGTGGCCACATTGGCCAGGGTCCTCTCGCCCAGGATCTTGTTCGCATCCACACCGTCCTCGGACAATACCGTTCCCGTGTGATCGGTGACGCTGACCAGCATCAGGTTCAGGCCCATATCCCGGAGGATCTCTCTCTTTCTGGTGAGAACGTCAACCACTCCGTGGCCCACAATGCCGTAGCCAACCAAGGAGACCTTAATATCTCTCATACTGCCTCCGTCTCTATGGGCTCGATAACAAGCAGCTTCTTCTCCTCGCCCACATTGCGCAGAATGGTCAAAGCCTTTTGGATCTCAGCCTTGCCGGTGGCGCGAATCTTGAGGTAGGCAGAGGAGGGCTCATTCACGCCGGGCATGGTCAGGGAAAGGTCCATCACCTCAGCGTAGCCGGTGGAGTCGATCCGGTTTATGGTGTCTCCCAGGTCGCTATCCAGCACATGGCCCACTAGCACAACTGATACTGCTTCGATGAATCGGTCCTCTCCCGCCCGGACAACAGAGATTCCGCTTTCTTGGAGCCTGGCCTGGACAGCCTCGATTCTTGAGCGGTCCATCTCCACGACGAATCGAACCGGGATCATGCCCCGGGGAGTCTTGCGGTCCCTGTGGTGAACCACGCTGATGATGTTGGCCTTGTTATCACTCAAGGGTTGCATCGCAAGGAGCAGCTGGCCGGGAACATCCTGCAGCTCTAAATCCATGGAAAGTCGCATAGCATTCCTCATATTTTGCTGGAATTCTCCTGCTGGTTAAATTAAATAAACCTTGTGCAGATGGGATCCGAGGGGTGGGCGTCTGTCCGATAGTAATTAATATTACCTCATCCAAGCAGTTGCCAACGAAAGTAGGAGGATCTTCATGGCAGGTGGAAATGGTCTGGCAATTGGATTGATGCTTATCGGTTTCGTAGTATTGTTTTTAGTGCCCCTGGTGTTCTTGACCAGCCTGTTTTGATAGTCAGGCGGGCCAAGGGGCTATTCTATTTATTTTATAGCAATTAGGTCTAATAAGGGACGTTAGTGGGTCCTGTAAACCATTGCTAGTAGTACGGATATTTTATATACCAACATTACTATCCGGAAGTGTGGATTCATTTACAACCTGGAGAGATATGTTCATTCAGCTGGAGGAAATCAATAGTCGACCTGAACCATTTGGGTTCTACACAGCGGCAGACCTGTGGACCGACGAACATACCTCAGAGCAAATGCTTGCATATCATCTCAATGCCGATATCGATGTATCATCCCGTCGAGGCGAGTTCATCGATCGATCGGTGGAATGGATTGCATCCCGCTTTAGTATTGGCGCCGACACCCGAATCGCCGATTTTGGCTGTGGTCCCGGGCTCTATGCAAATCGGCTGGCGAAGGTCGGTGCTAGTGTAATTGGTATTGATTTCTCTAAGTGCTCAATCAAGCATGCCCGAGAAGCAGCGCGAGAGGTGGGATTGACCATTGAATACATAAACCAGAACTACCTGGATTTCGAAACAGAACACCGCTTCGATCTCATTCTGATGATCATGTGCGACTTCTGCGCTTTAAGCCCGTCGCAGCGCAGGATTATGCTCGCTAAGTTCCACTCCATGCTTCTGCCAGGTGGGTCTGTCCTTCTCGATGTTTATTCCCAAAGTGCGTTCAAGCAACGCAAGGAGGCAAGCTCGTATGGAGTGAATCTTCTCGATGGATTCTGGTCCGCGGAGAAGTACTATGGATTTCTGAACACTTTCAAGTACGACGACGCAATGGTGGTTTTGGATAAGTACACCATCGTCGAATCGGCGAGAAAACGAACTGTCTACAACTGGCTGCAATACTTCACTCCCGAGTCGTTGTGGCGCGAGTTTGAGGTGGCAGGTTTCGCAGAGCAAGAGCTCTATGCTGACGTTGCGGGCGCGCCGTTTGATAAAATGGCCTCTGAGTTTGCCATCATTGCGCAAAAGAAATAGTGATTATTAAATGTCGATCTTAATGCCGAAGAGCTTCTCGAACCTTTCGTATTTTCCCCGGGCGCGGTAGATGTTCTGCCTGACATAGGGCGATCCCTCTTGGCAGGCGATCATATCCCTGATCTCGGCCGGGGTGAAGATGGCATCCAGCTTCTCCCGGGGCAGATCAGCAACCTTCACCTCTTCCTTTAGGAATTCAAGCGGCAGATCATCTAGCCAGCTCCAGTCCCTGCCATAGCGAATCAGTGCCAGATGCCCTTTTGCACACTCGGCCGAAACCAGCCACTCTGAATCAGTGCTATAATAGGCCAGGCTTTCCAGATCCGAGCCACAGGTGCTGCAGAAGCCAATCACATTCCTTGATTGGGAAAGGGGATTATGCCTCTCTCCATTGAAGAGAAGGAGCATCCCTTTCTCCGTCAACTGATTCATCTGGATTCTAGAACGTCCGCCATGCAGTAAATACCAGGCTTCCTGCCAACCACCCAGGTGGCTGCCCGCACTGCACCGCTGGCAAAAGCGGCTCTGCTATGGGCCTGGTGCCTGATCTCCAGCCTCTCGCCAGGACCCGCCAAAAGGACGGTATGGTCTCCTACGATGTCCCCTGCCCGCACGGCATGAACTCCGATCTCTTTGCCTCGCGGCATGATCCCGTTCCGGCCATAGACGACCTCCGAGAGATCCGACTCCCCCCGAGCTCTTCTTATAGCCTCCAATGTGGCCAGAGCAGTGCCGCTGGGTGCGTCCTTCTTTTGATTGTGATGGGCTTCTATGATCTCTATATCGAAATCGTAGCCTTTAAGAGCTGCTGCAGCATCAGCCACCAGCTTCCAGAACAGGTTTACTCCCACGCTGAAGTTGGGGGTTATGACCGCGGCCACATTGCCTTCTATTGCCTCTCTCATCTCGGAATGCTGTTCCGAAGAGATGCCTGTGGTTCCCACCACCAGATCGACACCTAGAGAGGCCGCTGTGCAGACGTTTTTCACAGCTGCTTTGGCTATTGTGAAGTCGATGAGCACATCCGGCCTGGTCTCTTTCAAGACCTGCTCTAGCTGTGAGGCATCTTTTACCAGAACGCCCCCCTGAAGCGGCTTTCCCGCGCCGACCGCATCCAGGCCTGCCACCAGCTCCATCCCCTCAATCCTGGCCGCCTCCTGGATGACCAGGGTGCCCATGCGCCCCAGCGCTCCAGTAATCGCAATTCGAGTCATGCTCTCTCGCCCAGGGTCACCAGCAGCTCCTTTAGCATCTTCTCTTTATCTGCAGCCATCTCCCCCAGGGGAAGGCGCAATGGGCCGCCTGCCAATCCCAGGTACTTATGAGCAGTCTTCACAGGTATGGGGTTGGTCTCAAGGAACATCGCTCGAACCAGGGGAGCAAGCTCATAGTGCAGGGATCTTGCCTTCTCCAGGTCGCCCTTCATCATAGCATCCACCATTGCCACAGTCTTTCTGGGGGCAACATTGGCCACCACTGAGATCACGCCCTTTGCACCCAGGGCCATGGCTGGAAGCGTAAGATCATCATCGCCACAGAGAACGGAAAAGTCGCTTCCCCGGGTCTGCTCAATAATTTGAGATAGCTGGGAAAGGCTTCCGCTGGCCTCCTTTATGGCCACGATATTCTTTATTCGAGAGAGCTTTGCCACAAGCTCCGGCTTGAGGTCGATTCCGGTCCTCTTGGGAACATTGTAGAGCACTATGGGGATGTCGCACTTCTCGGCTACGGTCTTGAAGTGCTCGAACATGCCGCGATCATTGGGCTTATTATAGTATGGGGTGATCAGCAGGGCAGCATGTGCGCCCGCCTCTGCGGCATGACAGGTCAGCTCCACCGCCTCGCGGGTGTTATTGGAGCCAGTTCCTGCTATCACCGGAACCGTGGAGTTCTCCACTGCGATCTCTATCACTCGCTTATGCTCTTCGAAGGTCAGAGTTGCCGCCTCACCGGTAGTGCCGCAGGGAACCATGCCTGATATTCCTGTTTTGCTCAGGTACTCTACGTTTCTCTTCAGACCCTCCTCGTCCAGGCTCTTGTCCTCATGAAATGGCGTGATTATCGCAGGAAGCACGCCACTATACATCAACCTCGACCTCTCTTCTCGTACTTCTCTGCCTCATAACATTGGATATGTAGCCTGCTATGCGGTTGCGGATGGTTTTGTTCTTGATATCGGTATACTCCGATACCCGCAGCTTGTTCTGCTCAAAGTCAGGGCTAAATGAGCTCTCGTAGGTTCTCAACAGGTCCATCGCGAAATTCTTAATATAACTAGGCTTTACGCTTCCCATAATCAACACTCCAGCTAGATCAATCCTTTGTGCATCCTTGCTCCACAATTTATATCTTGCTATCATCCTCTAGAATGCCCCAAGCCCTGGACGCCGGCAAGCTGGCCAACAGTTCGACCAGCAAGGATGCTGAAGCCCCCAGCAGATAAAGCCTGGGCTCTTTACCCAGGACGCCCTCATCCCATATCGCAGCGGGCAGTAGAGCTGAGCCTTCCCCTTCGCTCAGCTCCTCCTCGCCCTTCAAATGGTCTTGGCCAATTGCTGCCAGTTCATCCAATCGAGCGCGATCTATTATCGGGAGGCCAAGCTCTCTGCAGGATAGGAGGGCCTTTGGCTCTAAATCGATGGCCGCTTTTGCCAGAGGGTCTATTTTCATTGCGGCAAGGATCACAGAAGCGCTATCGCTCCTGCCACCGAATCGAAATCCTCCAAAACGGCATACTCTCTCCTCGATCTTTGTTAATCCTCCCACCAGCGCTGCCACATCCTCAGGGCATCTGGCACCGGGAATGGCCATGGCAGGCCCTGCTCCTCCCTTCAGCATGAGATCGAAGAGCTCGTGAGAATTTTCCAGCAGATCCACCGCCACTTCCAGGTCGCACAGAACCCGGTAACGGCTCGCTTCAACTCTCAGCGCTGCAGACTGGTTTACCGGGCCCACCCCCCGTCCCACCCTGAGGCTCCCGCGAAGGGCGCTCTTTGCGAACTCCTTTGCATTCCGGGCGGCGTTTTCAATTGAGCAGCCCAGGGCAAGAAAAGAGGTTAAAGCGGCAGAGAAGGTACATCCAATGCCGTGGTTCTCTCCGGATATCCTTTCTGAGGGCAGAAGAGTGGACTTGTTGCGCACCATGAGCAGATCGGTGCAATCCAGGTGCCCTCCCTTGACGATCACCGCTTGTGCCCCCAGGCTCATGATACCGCGGGCGGCATGAGCAGCACTATCCATGTCGCGAACGCGGATTCCAGAAAGAGCCTCTGCCTCGAAGATGTTGGGGGTGACCACCCCCGCCAGGGGGATCAAGCGCTCTTTCAGGGCAGATACCGCATCGGGCCGAAGGAGCCTGCCGCCAGCCTCAGCCTCGATCACCGGATCCAGGACCAAAGGAATATCATTTGCCTGGAGGTGATCGGCTACTGCATCCACAATATCTGCCGAGTGGAGCATGCCGGTCTTGGCCCAGGCAATGGAAAAGTCCTCTGTGATCGATTCGAGCTGCGCTCTTACCTCTTCGGGAGAGAGTGCATAGACGTGCTGCACTCCCAGAGTGTTCTGGGCGGTGATGGCGGTCAGGGCGGATGTTCCATGCAGGCCCAGGACGGAAAATGTCTTGATGTCCGCCTGGATTCCGGCACCTCCCCCTGAATCCGATCCGCCTATAGTCAGCACTACTTTCGGCATATCTTGGGCATTGAAAAATCAGGATGGCTTCAAGCGGCTTTATCCGGCTTCAGAATATCTTTCAGGATATCTTCTTCTCTGCCTCTGCCACCATCTCTTCCGGAAGGTCGTACTTCTGGGCGATCTTCAGGGCTTTGCGGTAGAGGCCGGCTTGCATATGCTGCTCAAAGGACTTCTTTGCTGCCTCCTGTTTCATTGGTCTGGGGAGGTCGAAGTCATCGGCGATCTCAGCAGCGTTCTTGACCATGCCCATGCTCATGCTCTTATTGAAAGCCTGGATGGCCGCCTGCCGGACCATATCCTCTGGCAGCCCGAACTCCTTGGCGTACTCCGCAGCTGCCCGGTAGAACTCGCTATCTATCTTTCTATAAAACGACCTCTGAGCGGCTTCCAGACGATGGTCGCTGGGAAGATCATATTGTTTGGCCAGTTCGGCAGCCAGAGAATAATCCCCCTTCTTCATATTGGCATCGTATGCCGACTTCACTGCATCCTGAAGCATCGAGTTCGGAAGGCCCAGATCCGACTTGATCTTTGCCGCCTCTTTGTAGGCCCCTGCGTTCATCTTCTCTTTAAACCGTCTTGCGCCTTCTGCCAGTTTATCTTCTGCCATATAATCCTCCACCGCTATCTTTTGATTTGATCGATCCTTCAGTCGCTGATATTTCTGTCCCGGAGATTGGTAATGAATGCATACTGTGTGGTTGTAGGAAGCTTCCGGCGAAGCTCTCGCACATCAGGAAGGTAGATTACGATCTGCTTGTTCAGCGGCTTCTCTTTGCCCAGTATCTTGCTTACCATCTCCACCTCTGCCTCACCCTGAATACGGGCACCACCACTGCCGAAATCAGGGGACATCTCAATGAGCATTGGCAGTCTGAGGCGGCTCCACAGGAATCTTGGAACTGACTCGGAGATCAGCTTCAGCTCTGACTTGTCCATAATGAAAAAGGTGTTATCCTTTCCCCTGATTCCGGGCTTCTCCATTGCCAAGAGCTCGGTCAGATTGAGCCGCCTGTTTGGCAGGTGCTGATTCATCGTCTGGATGGTCTTGACCAGTATGTTCTTGTTTAATCCTCTTCCTTCTCCGGAAAATGCCATTGGAATCAATCTCTCTTCTTTTGACTTAAAGGTAATCGTTATCGATGTCTGAGAATGTATGCTGCACAGTGCTCTTCTTCAGGTTCAAGCACCTTCTGGCAGCTTTTGCCACATCATCCCTCAATTCCGCTGGGGCGTAGACGCCGAATCGCCAGGTGGCTCTCTGGGCTCTCTCCAGGATGCTGACCAGGGGGGAGACCATTCGCAGGGGTCTGGTCTCTTCCCCGACCAGGGCGGGAAAATTGCCTTCAGAGCTATCGGGCAGGGGTGGATTGTCCACCAAGATGCTGCCCTGATCCACTCCTGCCTCCGCAGCTATCTCCTGAGCGATGATCTTCTCGCTTACCCTCTGCAGCGAGGGCTCCAGGCGTTCCAGATCCACATAGACCGCTCTTTTGAATAGCTTGCGAGTTCTTATGCGAGAGGCCATCTCCGCGGGATAGCCGTCCGCTGTATCCAGGGCGGTGAAAAGCTGGATGTCGTCCATCTCCTTCACCTTTGCGGCGCTGGATATGCCATCTTCTATCATCCTTCTGATGCCCGAGGAGATCATACACTCGGATATGCGGCAGACGTGATGGTAGTAGACCGCGGGGTGCATGAGCAGCCGGGAGATGAGAAGCGACGTTGCTGCCTGCACCCCACCAGCTTCCACCGCCAGCTGGCCCTGGTGGAGGGTCATCTTCTGCAATAGTCTCAGCCGGTCTATCACCCCATAGGCCACGCCGGTATAGTGAGCGTCCCGGATCAGGTAGTCCATGCGGTCGACATCGATCTCGCCGCTCACGATCTGGCCTTTGCCCTGGCCGTGGATGAAGGATTGGATATCGGTTGGCTTGAGGCCGTGTCTATCCAACACCTCCCCCAGCTCTCCTTTTTTCAGAATCTCGATGACGCTCTCGTGCTCTGTTCTCAGGAAGGGTGCCAGGGCGGACTCTGTGGCATGAGAGAGGGGGCCGTGGCCTACGTCGTGCAGGAGGGCGGCAGCGCCCACAAGCAAGCGATCATCCTCATCCAGGCCGAGGTGATCGGTGAGCAGAGAGGCCATATGGTAGGCTCCCAGGCTGTGCTCGAAACGGGTGTGGTTGGCCCCGGGATAGACCAGGTTTGCCAGGCCCAGCTGTTTGATCCAGCGGAGCCTCTGCATCTGAGGGGTATTGGCAATCTCCAGGGCCAGGCCCTCCAGCTTGACGTAGCCATGCACCGGATCTCGGACCTCTGTCATCAAAGAAGCCTTTTTAAATCCTGAACCTTAAAAATCTTGGCTCTTCGCGCGTTCTCAACAAGAGGTTTTTCACTGAGAGAAAAGACAGCATTTTGTGCATTCTTCCGGGACGCCGCCAGTCGACTTTTCGGCTCCTACCTCAATGCCCGGGAGGCACGGGTTCAGCCGCAGACGGAAAAACGAGATCGAAGAGCTTGCTCCTCAGGATTTTCCTGATCCCGGCAACCAGTTATTTGATTCTTTAAAACATCTATCTCAATCCAATCGACCGGCAAAAATCGCTATAAGGTCGCCCCTCAATTGCCAGGTACATGAATATCCCAGACCATGCCCATGCCGCCAGGGCGAAGACTATGGTGAACACGAGAAAGAATGTCAGCATGATCAGCAGGCCAAGAACGAATAGCAGAATGGATATCGCTGCATATTTCAGGCGGGTGGTTTTGTCTATCTTCTCATACATCTGATTCCTTTGAATGAGCAATTGCAGGCTATCAACTTTGCGGAACTCTTTTTAAGCCCTTGGTACAAGGCCCTTGAGCTATGGGATCCGGCTCAACAGAACTGAAGGCAGAATATCAGGATAAAGAACAGGAATCGGGCAGCAAGAACCGCTACATCGTCCTGGTTTTAGTCCTGACCGGCGTCCTGATGGCCGTTCTCGATGGCTCAGTGGTCAGCATCGCCCTGCCCACCATAACCGAGCACTTCCGGGTGTCCATCGCCGAGTCCCAGATGATAATGACCGCCTATCTGGTGACTATCACGAGCTTGCTTTTGATATTCGGGAAGGTGGCTGAGCGGGTGGGAAAGGCCAGGCTCTTCATGCTGGGTCTGGCCCTCTTCACCTCCAGCTCTCTTGCCTGCGGCATCTCCACCAGCCTGGAGATGCTGGTCTTATGCCGGATATTTCAGGCTACTGGTGGGGCGATGATGTTCTCCATAAGCGCGGCGATAATCTTCCTCGCCTTTCCCAAAAGCGAGCAGGGCCGGGCCATGGGCTACATCGGATCGACGGTGGCCATAGGCAGCATCCTGGGGCCAACTCTGGGAGGCTTCATAGTGGACCTCTTAGGCTGGAGCTACATCTTTCTGATCAACGTGCCCATAGGCATAGTCCAGCTCCTCCTCTCCACCAGATACCTGAGAATCGAGGAGACGAGATCCAAGAGCCTGGAGGTGGACTGGATAGGGGGCCTGACCCTGATCGCACTCATCGTCTCCATGATGACATTTCTCGGCCAGCTCTCTTATGGCTTTGCCCCGACGCCGCCCATACTCCTCCTGGCCCTGATCTTTGTCCTATCCCTCTCCGGATTCATAATCAACGAGTCCAGGCAGAAGTCGCCCCTGCTGGACCTTTCCATCTTCCGCTACCGGATGTTTGTCCTGCCCAGCATCAGCATGATCCTCTTTTTCGTGGCCAACCTGATGATAACCGTCCTCGGGCCGTTCTATTTTGAGGGGGTGAGGGGCTATACTGCTTCGCAGGTGGGACTGATCTTTCTTATCGTCCCTGCCATCACCGTCTTCGGAGCGCCCCTGACCGGTGCCGTATACGACAGGCACCAGTTCAGGTACCTGGCAGCTCTGGGAATGTCGATCATGGCCCTCTCCATGATCGCTCTGGGATTCCTGGCAATGGGTGTGACAACTGACATCAGACAGCTCTTGATCTGCTTCGTCTTCATAGGGCTGGGAGCGGCGTTCTTCCAGAGCCCCAACAATACCGAGCTGATGAGGGCACTGCCAGTCTCCAAGATCAACATCGCCTCCAGCTTCACCGCCACCATCAGAAACCTGGGAATGGCACTTGGAGTCTCCCTCTCCGGCCTTCTGGTCTCGCTGCAGATGGCCCAGGCCGGTTACTATGGGACCATATCCGATGCCGGCCCTGCGATCCTCGCAAGCAGCATAAGCCGTGTGATGATGATCGCAGGAGGCTTATGTATTATAAGCGCCATTGTGGCCATATATAGAGGATCGAAAATAAAGCAATGACATTGACAGCTTCCCAGGCAGCTCTTGCGGCTGGCAGAAATCCAAAAGGTAACACTCTTGATCTATTCTGAGATGCAATCGATTGCTTTTTATGCACCCTTGCCATCACTGAATCAGGTTGATCATCAATGTCCGGTTACTGGGACCCTCATATTGAGCGCATGCCCCTTGAGGACCTGCATTCCCTTCAGGAGGACAGGCTCAAGTTCGTAGTGCGCTATGTGTACGACCACTCCGCCTTCTACCGGCAGAGGTTCAAAGAGGCAGGCATAACGCCAGAGGATATCAAGACCCTGGCAGATGTGGCGAAACTGCCTTTCACCAAAAAGGCAGATCTGCGAGACAACTATCCCACAGGCATGTTCAGCGCCCCCAAAAATCAGGTGGTGCGCTACCATGTTTCCAGCGGCACGACGGGCAAGCCGACGGTGGTCGGCTACACCAGGGGCGATATCGAGACCTGGTCTGAGTCGCTGGCCAGGGCGCTGACATCCTTGGGGCTCTCCCGTGATGACGTGGTCCAGGTGGGATACGGCTACGGCCTTTTCACCGGCGGCCTGGGGCTGCACTATGGCGCAGAGCGTATGGGCGCTGCCGTCCTGCCCGTCGGCACGGGCAACACCGAGCGGCAGATCGAGCTGATGCAGGACCTGGGCACCACAGCCATCGCCTGCACACCATCTTATTTCCTGCACATCATGGAGGTGGCAGAGAAGATGGGCGTCTCCATCAGGAACGATACCCAGCTTAAGGTGGGCATCTTCGGGGCGGAGCCCTGGTCTCTTGAGACCCGCAAGAGAATCGAGGCTAATACGGGAATCAATGCCTATGACATCTACGGGACGAGCGAGATCTCAGGGCCTCTTTTCACCGAATGCCAGGCGAAGAACGGCATCCACGTCTGGGGAGATATGTTCCTCACCGAGGTGGTGGATCCGGATACCGGCGAGCCGGTAGCTGAGGGGGAACAGGGTGAGCTGGTCTTCACCACCCTGCACAAGTTCGCCCTGCCGCTCATCCGCTATAGAATTGGCGACCTCTCCGTAATGAGCAACGAGGTCTGTGAGTGCGGCCGAACCCACCCGCGTATCATGAGGATCATGGGCCGGACGGACGACATGCTCATCATCCGGGGAATCAACGTCTTCCCCAGCCAGGTGGAGTCGGTGCTGATGAGAATTCCCGAGGTGGGAGACCACTGGGAGATAATCGTCGACCGCAAGGGGCCTTTGGATATGATGACCGTGCGGGTGGAGCTGACAGAGTCCGGCTTCTCGGATAAGATCGGCGACCTGATGAAGCTGGAGAACAAGGTCTCCAAGGAGCTGAAAGGTGTGCTGAACATAGCGGCAAAGGTGGATCTGGTGGAGCCCGGAACCATCCCCCGATCCATGGGCAAGGCCAAGAGAGTGACAGACAACAGAAAGGTTTAGAATAAGTTTAGAATAAGTTTTAGGAGGCTATTATAGATGTCAGAGATAAAACAGGTTTCGCTCTTTGTGGAGAACCGGCCGGGAAGGACGGCAAAGGTTGCCAAGACGCTGTCGGATGCCGGGGTGAACATCCGCGCCCTAACCATCGCCGAGGCGGGCGATTTCGGGGTCATTCGCATGGTCTTAGACGATGCTGAGAAGGGGTACAAGGTCCTGAAGGAGAACGCCTTTACCGTCTCCATGACCGATGTGCTGGCGGTGGAGATGAAGGATCAGCCCGGAGGCCTGTATGAGATCGTCAATACCCTGGGAGGGAATTTGGTGAATGTGGATTACGCCTATGCCTTCGTCACCTCCAAGGCACAGAGGGCCATGCTCATCCTGCGGGTGGACGATATCGCCAAGGCCCGCAAGGTGCTGGGCGACAAGAGCATCAAGATCGCCACCAAAGAGGAGATCCAGGCCATCTGACGGCCTGGACGGTCATTTTTTAATCAGCTTTCTGTTCATCATAGTCTCACAAAATTCTTATATATTAATCGCTAATTCTGCTGAACATGAAATCTCTTGCCGCCTTTCTGACCGGCATCGTTCTGCTGGCCGGTCTTGCTTTGCCTGTATCGGCTCTGGAATCAAGCGTCCTGACGGTCTGCGATAAGAACCTCTCCATTGACATTGGGCCGAGCTACGAGATCGTCAGCAGCAATGTTGATGCCAGCAGCAGCGGGATGATCTCAAATGACTTCTTCATCAACGACACCGCCCAGACGGGGTCTGCCTTTGTATCCATACTGACCATATTCGACGAGATCCTCACCAAGATGAATCCAGATGCTCTGTCCGAGCTCTTCCTCATCGGAGGGGTGGAGGCTGCAAAGGAAAACGGAGATACAGAGATAGGCAAATGGATGGCTGCTGATAGCAGAGGCAGAAATGTTAGCGTCACCACAATGAGTTCTGGGGATGAAGACGTTCAGATGCCCAATGGAGTCTACAATATCTCTATCTGGAACCTGGATAGTACGACTTATGCTCTGCTGGTATCGTCACTTGATGTCGATAACACCACCCAAATAATTAAAACTCTGGCCGTCAGCTAGACGGAGGATGCCTCAAAATGGGGTTTGGGGAATGGTCCGGCCTTAGCCGAACATCGCCCCCATCCCTGCTTCTGCCGCTTCTGCCTCGTCCCGGAAGGCTTTTAGCAGGGCCTCGCCCTCCTCGCCAAGAAGCTCCTCGGCTGCCGTATCTGCCAGGAGCTTTTTGGCTTCTACTGCCAGTTCGTTCTTGGCTTTGATGTAGATGCACATGCCATCCTTGTCCAGGCCCATGGCTTTGCAGTCCCTCACCGTGGGCCCCAGGCGCTTCCAGAACTCCTCGTCCAGCATCTTCTGCATATCTTTGCTTTTATCCATGGGATAAATATATACCAATTCCATCTCTTCCGGCCCCTCTTACAGATCCTTCAATGCCTTCTTCAGCATCTCTGTGCACTCGTCCATGAGCTCAGCTGCCCGGTTTATGTCCTGGGCGGCCAATTCACTCACCCTGGCAACCTGAGCCGCCCTCTCTTTAAAGGATATGCTATGGCTCTCGTTATGCTCTATCCAGTGTTTTAGCAGAGATTTCACCGAATTTTCATCTAGTGGTTTATCGTGCTCGTGCATGCTCGATAAACCTCCTGCTAGGAGAAAAGGGTTTTGGAGAATTCAGATTTCCATCCGCTTGAACTCATCCCGCTCTTCTGGCGTGAGCATATCCTGCCAGGGAGTAGCCGTCACCAGGTCCACCGCCCTCCCGTTGCGCATAGACTTTTCTATCTTGATGAGGCCTTCCTCCTCCAGTCTCTTTACTGCCCCCCGCGTTTTGCCGGTAGACCAGCCCATCCGTTTTGCCAGCTCATAGACGTTTGAGTTGGGTGCCTCGCTGATCTTTTCGTAGAGGTCCCACTCATCGTCATCGGCTTTTGCCGTCCTGACCAGGGTGGCTTTCTGAATAGACTGCATATGCAGTCCAATTCTCTTGAACATATTTAAGCCTATTGATATATGTCATTGCAAAAAAGGATATGTCAAATGGCAGATCAAAAGCCTTAAATCCAAAAAACATATATTATTAGGTGTGATAACCGACTTCGAAAGAGCTATTCTTGTTAAACTGTGCCAGGAGACGGGCATGGCAAAGGCCGCTCATTTGCCCGAGCATGTCCTGGTTCGCAGATTCCCCAACCTGGGACACAGGGTCAAAAAGGCCCTGGGAAAGTTGGTCAGCAAAGGATATGTCTCCAGGCATCCAACAAGGAATGAGATGACCTATCAGCTCACAGAGGTCGGTATAGAGGAGTGCAGGCGGATGAAAGAGCGGGCCTGACCGCGTTTTGAGAGCAATAGCGAAGCTAACAAAAAGGTTTTTGACTGGGCCACTTCTTCGCAGAAATGGATAGGTACGACTGCCCAACACGCAACTGCTCAGCGTGCGAGGTTTCAATTTAGCCACGTCCTTTCAGACATGGATAGTTCTAGACGAAAAATTTGCCGCCGTCATATCAGAGGGTTTCAATTGGGCCACGTCCTTTCAGACATGGATAGAACTGTGCCTTGCGAAGTTAAGGCAGGCTGGTATCGTTTCAATTGGGCCACGTCCTTTCAGACATGGATAGACGGAACCTATGAGCAAAGGTTCACACTGGAGCGAGAGTTTCAATTGGGCCACGTCCTTTCAGACATGGATAGTGTAACTACTTTTATAATACCATCTGGATCGGCCAAGTTTCAATTGGGCCACGTCCTTTCAGACATGGATAGAGTGTCCGGGATTATGTGAATGTTTGTGGCTTAACCAAGTTTCAATTGGGCCACGTCCTTTCAGACATGGATAGGGCAGCCATTTTAAGGCCGTCACTGCTGTCGAAATAACGCCGTTTTTCGCGGATCGGCCTGACCGCCTAAAGTTTTTATGATTTAAGCAATTTTATTAATCGATTATCGCTATGCGCCGATTCAGCGCGGATCGACGATACTCCTTATAGTTTCTTTAATTGTGCGTATGTCTTCACAGGAGTTTTCGTATTACTGGGCAGTTTCAAGCCCAAATGCCCTCCTGGAACCACTTGTCCTTTGATGAGCAATCATTCTATAATAGATTTCCGGCCTAAATGCTCCCTTAAACAAGAGCCAGAAAAAATTTAAATATCATTTCATGGAATTAGTAGCTGTGGATACCCAATCCCGGAAATCTAATAATGGCCAGAGCCCACCGCAGGAGAAAATAGAATCCCCAAAAGATCTGGGTCCCACCTTTTATGAGCTAGATGGTCGGCGGAGAAGACGACTCATCCTCAATTATGCCTGGCGTCACCACCGATCAAGAATAGTAATAATCATATTGTGTCTAATCGTAGTGCTCTTAGGGACTCTCTTTTGGAAAGAGCTGCACTTCCCAAATACATTCTCAGAGGCTCCCAAAAGCCTGATCGACTGGCTGATTAATGCCCAGTCCATTTTCGGCTTGGGTACACTTATTGTAGCCCTATCAGTCTGGTGGGGAGAGATCCAGGAAGACTGGGAGGACGAGCTGCCCAGGAAGTTGAGCGTCTTCTTCTTTGAAAAAGAGCATGCTCTTATAGTCTGCCGGTATGCCTGGCTGGCCGGAGCAGATGAGATCAGAACCTGGGGGCAGCAGATAGCATTCCAGGCACAGCCTCCTGCTAAAACGCCATTAAAGCTGGATTTTGGCGCAGATGTGGAGACCAAAAAGCCAATTCTTCTGTCGGGGCCAAGAGATGAGATCTGGAAGCACTACTCTGTATGTTTCAGACTCACGAATTTGAATGAAACCCTTAAAAAATACGTTGCTGAGAATCCAGGATTTTGCAGATATCAAAACTTGGCGGCGAAAAAAACAATAACTCATGACGCTGCTCAAAAACTGGTTGAGACGATCCCTGAGGTGGCTGAATGGAAAACGATAGTCTCCCAGAAGCTCTCTTGAGGATCTGCTATCAATTGACTAGTAATCTCTACGCATGCCTTGGTGACCAATCCCATGAATAACCTAACCCATAGAATTCTGTCCACGACTCCCCAAAGTACTTATCTTTGAATGCCATTTCGCCCATCAGGAGGCTATTTCAGAGTTGTGCATCCTAATCCCAGACTACCAAATCTTGCTTTAAAATCAAGTAGCCCACTCTTTGGGCAGGTTGGGTCTTATGGCTAAATATCCATCTGTGGCCAGATTTCTTGTATCGGGCGGCCAGCCTCCAAAGCTGACTATGGCTCTTCACCTGGCAGAGAGAATTCATCTGGCTTTAGTTGAGCACTCCAATGGCTCAAGCAAGTTCACAGGCTGCGATACTGATCACATACCTTTAAAGGGCCATCAGCACGCATACATTTTCTGCGAATCTAACCTGGGGCTAGGAAGGGGGAATGAAGGAGAGATAACCCATGTCACATTCTATCGCTTTGCCGGTTTCAGTTCTCATGATCAGAAGGCTCTGCAGAAGTTGGAGCATGTCTACGATGGAAATGTTCTTGATGTTCATCTTTCTCTATTAGGCATGGGCCAGCCAGAGGATTTTGGAGGAACAGATCTGGATCGGTGTCCACTGCTGGCCAAATCCCGAACATGGGTTTCGCGCCTGCCTTTTGTTCCTGCCCGCCACCCTAAGTCCAAAAATAAGGGAAAGGGTCCTGCCAGGTTAGATGATACAGGCTTGCATATCGACGGCCCAGAAGACGAGCTCAGAAGGCTATTGAAGCTGGGCGGGTTTCCAGTGCCAAAGATGCTTGAGCAAGTGCCTTGTACGCAATTGGGCGAGAACAAGGTGTTCTGGTCCAATTTCCAGAGCGAGCGCAACGATAGCCCCCATGGGATAAAAGCCTCCAGCCAAAAAACCTGTGGATTTCGCATCCACTTTCCAGAGCCGGTGCAGGGGCCGCTGGCGGTTGGAAAGGCGGCACATTTTGGAATGGGATCGTTCGTTGCAGATGAAAATAGAATAATCAAAGCCATCAAAGAAAACTCTTTGGCTCGTTCAAATCTCCAGAGGAAGGGCGATATTCAAATTGGTCTGCTGGAGGCGAAAATAAGATTCCTCACACAAGCTCATATTCCTTTGCGGGCAGGAACCGGCTTCAGGATTGGCTTAGGCAATAAGATTATCGACCGTGTCTGTGCCGTTTACGTTCAAAATCCTGAAGAGCATTCAAGATCAATAAATGAACGCCGCTATTGCAGAACAAATTGCCAATTAGCTAAATGCTGCAGCTATGGCAGGCTCTTTACATTATTTCCTCTGGAAGACCAAAAGGATTCTCTCGGGTCATTTGAGCCTCCTTTGCCTTTGATTCTCATGCCACCGGCTACTGGCTCATACAGTCCTGACGACTGCGCAACTGTTGGCTTTGCTGTGATCGGGTCAACTCTGGATACTCTGCCTTATCTTTTTTTAGCCCTAAGAGATCTTGGGAAATCTGGGATTGGACAAGATCGCCATATTGGAGGCGGCAGATTCGATCTGGAGTCAGCATACAGTCTGACTCCCCAGGAAAGAAAACAAGTGTACGACAACGGCAATCTACAGAGCAATATAAGCACTTTTGGCTATTTGGATCTTCTAGAGCAGACAGAAAAGTTTGATGGCTCTCTAACCTTGAGATTTCTAACGCCAACGCATATCGGGGATGGGAGTGGATATTCGTCTCGTCCCTCCTTTGAGATGCTTCTTGGGCATTTGCTCATACGTGCCAATATGCTATCATCTTCGCATGGAACAGGATATCTCTACAGCCCTAAAGAATGCCAGAGTCTGCTGGAAAAGGCTGAAAAGATAGAGCTAGTATCAGCCTTTGTTGATGAGGTTCATCTCCATCGTCAGAACGGAGCGCAAGGAGATTCTCACTATCGTCCTCCTCACTTTTTGGGAAAGATCGTTTACAGAGGATATTTCTCAAAAGATACTATGGCCATGCTTTCGCTCGGACAGATAATGAATGTAGGAAAGGGAGCTTCAATTGGCAATGGAATGTTCCAGATTGAAAGAGGCCCATAGCATTGTTTATGGTCTTAGGCTAATCCTTTGGCGCGAGCTGCTTCTCTCAGGGCTTGAAGATCGATGATCTCGGCCACCTCGAACCTTGCTGGCAAAGCTCCTTTTACCGGCCTCATCCTGATAATAGTAGGCAAATATCCACATCTCCCATGGATTTCGGAAATCAAAATTGCTGTAGTGTAGTTGAGTGAAGGAAGATTTATGATAATGGAAAGAGTCTGCCATTCTCTTTTAGAAAGGACTACATTGTCGATTAGTGCAATGGCTTGAGGAGCTAATGGCTCTTCGGTCCGTATGTTGCTGTTGATCTCAATTACCTTCTCGACATTTTCACCTGTTATCACTGAAATCTGATCCAGATGGTCATTAGTAAGGGGATGGGCGAAATTTATTATTATCATGGCTATGGCTGCAATTGCTTTATCTTGCTTAACCTTAATACCACTTCTTCTGCTTTTGTCACAAGCTTTCCTGACTGCATAGGATTGCTCCTCATTCCACAATGGGCGACATCATTTCTCAACTGGATCAAATCTCTCCAGATTCCAATTAGCTCAGACTCTTCTGACCTGCTCTCTGTCGAGATCATAGATTTTGCCCTGCTATTGAGCATACCCTCTGCTTTCTCTCGGTCAGACAACAAATTCATGCCCATAAGCGATGTGTAGTAAGTCACAACCCATTCTCTTGATAGCAATATTGCCTGTATGACTTGACCTTTTTCCAGCTGCCTCCTCTGTATTTTAAGCTCTATAGCCAGGCGATGATTTATATCCTCCCTTGGATCCTGGAGAGAAAGGGGACTGAATTCCTCATTGATACGATCTATTAAGAGAGAGAATGGTTTGGCCCAATCATCAGCTTCCTTTCTGCAGCTGTCCGGCCGGTTGGACATCTTCCATGCTTTGTTCATAACCTCCTCGGATCGAGCCAGGAGCATTGCTCTTGATATTTCTTCAATATCTGCAGCTATGTTCTTCAGCTCTTTGGGTGGCTGTCGGCCATCTCTGGATTCGGGAATTTTATAAGCTACCTGGTGGGCATCTCTCAGGAGATGAGCTATTTCTGAACCCTGGTCTGTCTTAACAAATTTATCCGTGGCATTTGTCCAATCCAATAGCGTGACAAATGGGGTCAGATCAAATACGGGGCTTCTATCATCCACTCTGGCATCATATGCTCCATAGACAAGGGCTTCGAGCTCCATATCTTTGGCAGCCCGAAGATAAGAGACGGCAATTATAGCCAGGAAAGGTATTGACCTGAAGGCATGCGTTATATCAAATATGATCCTGTCGCCGCGGTTGACATTCTGAGTCAATTTTTCGAAGATTCCCCATATCTCGGCTTCATTCTTTCCGTCTGGGATGGAGATAGGACGCAATGATGCTTTTCCCTTTAGGCGATTTGATAGGATTTCCAGATATTTGTTCTCTGCATCTTTGGTGAGAAATACAAGAATCTCTTCCGGACTAAAAAAACTGTTTAGAGCCTCCGGAAAGAGATTTGTTCTGCAGGTCTTTTGGTTCAGAAAATAGGTGGTCTCAGCATAATTGAATGTGCCGAGAAATGTGATCGCTTTCCTCATTGGTAATACTCCCGTAATCCTATTATTAAATAGGCCTTGCCAAGATCCATCCGAAGGGTTGCATTTTGTATTTTGGATCATCATCCATGAGAGCCAGCTTTCTGGTCTTCGGAAACTCAGCAACATTTGCTCTCCCTAGACGGAATGCATCACGGATATCATCGAGAAGATCAGGAAATAGCCTGGCCACAGTCATCCCATGCCAACCCGATCCCCATCCAGCCCTTAAGAGCATCCCGCCCTTTCTTTCATTAAGGGATTGCAGTTTCTTATAAAAATCTAAAAGAAATGGTTCATCATATTCCGAGAAGAAGTCAATTTCAGACTTTATATAATCAGAATAATAAGATCTAGTGATTTTTTCCAAGTCCTTCAGATCGTCCACCTGCAAATTAAGCTTTGATCGAATATCATCTCTGATGAGGAACGGATCTATGTCAATAGAGATCTGGGTTTCTGTACCTGGCTGGAAGGCTTCGGCGCATAGCGTCATTTTCGTATCCATTCTGCCGTCCCGCAGATTCCTCACAGCGGCATCAAAGCATTGAAGCTGCTCCTTGGGTATGATGTCGGAGTCTGACACTTTCAAAGCACGAAGGTGATCATAATTTGGGTGATTTCCTTTGATAGGATCCTTTCCTAAAAACAATCTTTCCAGGGGCTGAGCTGCCCAGGCCGCTGAACTCCTCGGTCCAGCACGCTCTATTGCGGACTCGATCTTATCTCTGGCCTCATTAATCAGGCTTGAATCGTTCTTGATTCTCTCCCATAGAATTGCTGTTCTCAGAGCACCTTTTAGCGAGCTTCCAGGGACATAAGGATTTCCTAATCCATCCTTCAGGCAAGAAATGATTTCGCCCTGAGGAGGATTGCTGCAGGCGACTGAATATGATGCTACATGTGCCGGATCTATGCCCTTGCCTCGCAGATAAGAGCCAATATCAAAGCTCCTCATGTCCATGGCATCGGATAGCTCTTCCGGGTCTACTTTGGGAATAGAGGCTAGGCGTCGCAGATCTATTATCATTACCCGATTTCCTCTGACAACGTAGTCCATCTTGCTTAAACGAAGCCCGCTGCCCACATGCAGAGGTGTAATGAAATGAAGACTATATCTCATTCTGCCATCCTCATGGGTGCCTTAAATGCAAGGCCATAAGAGAGGATTCTCTTGCCTTTTCTTGTTCCCTCGCCACTCACATCCTCCATGCAGCCAACCAGATTCTCAGGATATGGCACTACAGAACCCTCGATGAGCATTCTTACGCTTTTCTTTCTCCGGTCGGATTTGCCTGCCACCCAGCCCCTTCTTGAGATCAAGCCGTAGTAAGACCTGAGCAAAATAGCGGTTTCTTCTCTTCGTGGACGACACAGGGAGAGAAGCATCGCCCCATCACCCTCATCAGACCCTAAGGAGATTGAACCATAGTCCAGTGAGAATAGACCTCTGCCAGAAGACCGCTCTCCCCCCAGCCCTTCATCGCCTAAAAGACGCAATGCGCCCTCCAGCCTGGGTTTATATCCTCCATCCAGGAAATCTACCAGCATGTACAGACCACAGTCTTTCATGAATCTGACATCTCCCGCGTAGTAGATATCGGATCGTCTCGTATCCCGGTCCAGGGTCACTCTGGAAGCTTCTCCTACTGTCCAGGGTGTGCTTGCATCTGCTCTGCTTAGCATGTCTTGAATCGAGGAAGCCTCATCTCGTGTGGCTATTATGTTTCCCGGATCGCTCCGGACTATTTGATACTCCGGTGATTGAAGGCTTTTTCCCTGAGCCAGGTTTTGGAATATGGAATGTGTGACCAATGCAGCCCGCCTCACGCTCTTCTCCTGCCCCTCCAATCCCAGGCCATGCAGGGGTTTGGGCAGAGTTTTTATCTCTCCTATGAAGGGAAAGGTTGAAGAGATGAGAAAGGGGGGTTGATCATGCCGAAACAAATCCAGGAGCGCGATCAACTCCTCTTCACCATAAAGCAGTCTCCAGGCCCAGCATATTGCCCCGAAAAGAGTGTCGGAATGGACGGTAGTCGATGTTTCCTCCAGGCCCACGCCACGCTCACCTATATGGAAAGGAGCATTAGGCTTGATGATAAAGCAGCTAAGTTCAGGCATAGCTCACCAGCAGGATTCAGCTCTTATTGATCTCTTCCAGGATTTTGTTGAATCCGTCCCGGATACCGGCCGCAGTTTGCGTTCCGCTAATCAGAGGCACCTCTCCGTCACCTGTGGCATAATATTTCGTGGGTCGCCAGGCTACTTTCTCGATATCGAATTTTATCTTGCCATAACCACGAGAGCCCTGGCCGCCAAGAGAGTCGTCCTCGAGAAGGGTCATGGCCTGGAAAACATGCTTGAAGAAATTCGCATCCCCTTTTACAAAGACGTTAAAGATCATGCCAAACTCAAATTGCGATCCCGCCGGAACACGCTCTATTTGTCTTGGAGTAGCCTGGGAGGTAATGCGGTCAATGACCACTTCCGTCTTGACATCTGTGAAGAGAAGATCTGTCTCTGCCTTCTCTAATGCCGCGGCGGTCTCATCCGTCATCAAGGCATCTCTGACCATCAGGCGGGTGAGTGTGGGCATGGTATTGTCATTCTCGCCCGATTCAGCCTCCTCGGGCAGTGGGATAGAGTCTGCTGTGACTCCGAAAACACGGCAGACGCTGCATTCTTTAAAATCTTCTAGATCCTTGCACATGTGAATCCAGGAGTTTGCTACCCTGTTATTGAATGATTTTCCTTCCGATCTCTCCATGAGGCTTCTCAGACTTCCCTTAAGCGAGGAGCCCGGAATGTAGGGCCTGCGAGTCATAGAATCCCTCACCACAACGCTGTCCACACCACCTATCTCCATACCTGTGCCAGAGCCACCCACATGAAGGCCGGTAAGAGCTTTTATCTTGCCCTCAACGATGACCTTTCCCAGAAGTTTTGTCATTAGTAAATCACCTGTGGTAAGCCAAAATAGCCTCAAAGAAGCTGACGAACCGGGAGAAGTCCTCAGGGCCCTGGATCTTGTCTATGCACTTTGAGAATATATTCTTGATACGAATTACTTCCGGCTTTTTGCTGGCGGCATAGGCAAGCCTGGGCTTGAGCATAACCACTCTATCCCTGGAAAAAGAGCCTTCGCCCTTCCCAAAGTCCATCTCCATCTTCTTAACCTCGCCATATATCCTGCGCAATTGGGCGGTTTTCAAATCCCTGATCGATCCAGCAAGGTTCTCAGCATCTTTTACAAGAGTATCTCCGGTATAATCCTTGAAGGATGTAACCTTAGAGATATGGCTTGTTACCTCATCCTCGATACTAGCCTTTCTATCTCTTTCCTCATCTCTCCTACCGCTTTGATTCATGATTTACCTCTCTGGCGCTTGCCTATCCGGCATTTGTCTTCTGGTAAGAAGCTCAGCCCATCTAGCCGGCACTCCCAAATATTCGATCAAATTCCTTTGGCCGACAATCCCTTTCCATTTGTTGTCCAGGATGGCTTTCTTAAGAGTGACAAGATCCTGCTTGAACATCTCGTTTCTGCCTCCTGCTCTATCCAGGAAGTAGATCAGCCTCCAACGCCATCGGTCGTGCAGGGCCAGCCGTTCAACATCTGCTTGAGAAAGCGTCTTTTTCTTAAGGATGTTTCTGTTTCTCCAATAAAGAACCCAGGCACCGTAGAGATTCCATAGTACCGATCTGGGCAGGGTTTTACCGTTTCGCTTATCCTTCAAACATGATTTAAGGCAATATGCGATTTCTCTAGATATGCCCATCTCAGTCCAGTCCATTGTCTCATTCAAGAAGGAGATTGCATCCTTTTGCTGACCATATCTGTCTCTTGACTTGGCATCATCCAGAGCCTTCTTGGCTGATTCTGCGGACCTATAGAGGGGATATTTCTCATCAGCAATCGTTATCCCTGCCGATAGTGAGAAGTTGGGATTATTGCAGGTATAAGCTTTGAAGTCTTCTCTAATGCGAATGGCGATTTCAGCAATTGCATCCCATGAGCCGATCAAAAAGAGATCATCGCCTCCAGAGTAGATTAAATATACCTGGTTTGCCATCTGCTGACAGATCTTGTCCACCCACCCGTCGAAGAAGATGGAGAGCATAGTGCTCAATGTAGAGATGCGGGAGAGAGAGGCCCTCTTCCCCAAACCTTTAGAGAAGACCAATCCCAGATTGTCAACATCCATACGAAGGATGCCGATTCTTGGAACGCCGCAGCTCCGTCCGGCAAGCTCGCTCAGCTCGGCAATATTCTTGCCAGCCATAGGAGTGGCCTTGGCAATGAGGCGAAAACCAAGTGCTGCATCATTCTCTGCAGCTATCTTAACCAGATTTTCGTCGATGAATTTCGGATCTAGGGAATAGATTATCAACCTCGATTGATGGAAATTCTTCATGAGGGTCTGAAGCTCAGCCCTCTCCTTGCAATAGTAGTATTCTATCCCAAAGGGCTTAAATCTGCAAAGGATATTATCCTCCAGTGATTCATCCTTCCTGCCACCCTGGACCTCAATCAGGTATTCCATTTTGGGTAAGTGCTCTCCCATCTTCTCGAAGGTCATGCAGTGATGGCAGAAGGCTTTCTCTGGATTTGGTCGATACCAACGCCTCCAGCCGCTTTCGGATCGATACCATAAGTCACTCTCTCGCTTGCAGACATCACAGACCGGAGCAACCCCGCCCTTTTCCTCAGGATTCAGGCCGAAGATCTCCTCATATCTCTCCGAGCCCAATAGAGAGAATCGCTGCAGCTTGGATATGCCCGCCTGGTTCATTGCCTGGCCCCACTTAGTGGAAAGACCCGACTGTTCTCCATCCGAGTCTATGAGCAGATCTCGTGCGGTCAGCTTTGCACAGCCAAGGGCCAGAAATATATCGCCTTGATGCATCTGGAGAAGGGCACTTTCCAGTGCCAGCTTTAGATCCTGCAATCGGCTTTCATCCGCAGAGCTAATTAGGATGTAAAAATGCCCGCCACCGGAGTAGATCAGATTTGCCAGAGGATAGTCCAGTTCCCGCAGCATGAACTTGGCTGCTGCTTCGGAGAGGAGTTGGAGGTAGAGGGAGCGACCTCTAAGTCCTTTTGCTGCCCCTTTGGAGGTTATGGTGTAGAGAAAATCCTGGATGCCGGAGACGTCTCCAGCCACTAGCAGGAACCTGTCTTTTGCAGCATTTTTAGAGATGAGTTCGGAAGAAACCTCATCTGGATTAGCATTCTCTTTCATCAAGCAAGCGGCGATAGCGCAGGCAATTCTGGAATGATCGTAAAGAGATATGTCAGAGTTAGTCTTAGTAGAAGGTATGGCCCATGCATTCTTCTTTAATAAATAGAGTGCGGTGGTGAAATATGCCTCTAAGTCATGTATATCTTTTATCGCTGCAAAATCTTCAGTTATATTATCCCACGCTCGCGCATAAAAATCCTCTAATTCAGATACATCTTCCCTTGGAAAAATAGTGCTATGTCGGATATCTAGTGAGCAAGGAATATAAAAAGCAGACTTCTGAATGCCACTTCTTCCTATATCGATACTGGAAAATACAGAAGCAAGCAAAGCCGCAGCATCTTTTACATCATCGTCTCTCAATTTCCTGCCATCAGAGAGCCAATTTGCCAGTTGCATAATCTTTAGCGGCTCAGTCCTAGAAGTGCTGGAATTTCCGGAATCTTCGGGAAAAGATATCAGATTAGCTATATATTCCACGCCACTAGGTAGAATAGACCTAAGACCTGAGGAGCCATTATTTGGATGGTCTTCTTTAAAGCCAGTGCGACTGCTCATCACGTCTAAGTCATGAAGAAGAGTACTCAGAAGCAAGCAATTCATTATTGAATCGGTGTAACTAAGTAAATAAATATCTTTCCATAGAGAAAATCAATCTTTACTTGTTTCAATTGAGGATGCTTGCTTTTTAATATTTTAATATATGAGATATCTATGAAGGAAATATGCGATCCAAATCCCGTTGCCTTTCCTTACACTTCTCTTCCGCGGGAAAGATAACTTCTAATGGGATCCGTTTGATCAGTTGATCTTTGCTTGAAAATTTAACAATTGGCAAAAACCATGAATACTTGTAAAGATCAAGATACATCGAATAAGGTTTTCTGCTTTCATCAATAATTGGTACAAATGGGATATCGAAAAAAGGAACCGTAGCATATAGTTCCTGTGGCACAGATGGCCCACTGATATCAACAACGACAAATCTAGATAATCCAACTAATATTTTGATAGTTTCAGTATAGTCCCTCGCATCAGGCTTATTGAAATTAAAAATAATAGGTAGATATTTCTTTGATCGCAATTCTGAAGCAATTGACTGCAAAATCTCCAGGCCATTACCTTCGAAACGCCCTAAAATAAGGACCCCCCTCTTTGTGACGGAGTTAATGACATCACGGATTTTTTCATGACTCAGCAATAAATATACAAACTGAGCTACCTCAATATTGTCAACGGTAATCGTGGATCTTTCGAGGGGAGTGATTATCAATCCTTCTTGTTTTGCATCCTTCAGTTTTAGATCCCATGCAGAAATACCATAGATCTTGCAGCCTGTTATATTTGCTCCTTCAAAATTCGTTTCTACTAGGGTAGCTTCTTTGAAATTCGCATCTTCCAGATCAGCGTTAACAAACTGTGTCCCATTAAGGTTTGTATCGCTGAAATCAGTTCCCTTAAGGTTCGCCCCGAAAAGCTTAGCCCCTTTTAAATTTGCTTTTCTCAAGTTAGCCCCAATTAGGTCTGCATTAATTAAACTTGCATTAAGAAGCTTTGCACCACTTAGATCCGATTCCTTGAGAATTGCTCCATTTAAGCATGCACTGGTAAGAATAGCATCCCTAAAGTTCACTCTATAGAGGCGTGCATTACTCAGATCGGTCTTTTCAAGCTTAGCTCCATTGAGGTTAGCATTATTGAGATATGCATCGCTTAGATCAGCTCTCTCCAAGTTTGTCTCAATAAGCTCTGCGTTGTTCAGTTCAGCCTTTCTTAGATTTGCCCTGCAAAGATCCGATCCGCTTAGATTTGCTCCTTCGAGATTTGATTCACTTAAGATAACATCATTAAGAATCGCCTTGCTGAGATTTGCTCCATATAATTTAACCTCCATCATGCAAGATTCACTCATATATGCTTCGCTTAGGTTTGCTTTTTCAAGATTAGACTTATTTAGGATTGTATTACTGATTTTAGCCTTCCTAAGAGTCGCTCTACGAAGATCCGATCCGTTTAGATCTGCTTCCTGGATATTAGCACCACTTAAGTTAGATTCTTTGAGATCCGCATCACTTAAGTCAGCACCCTCAAGATTTGCACCTGCAAGATTCACCCCAAAGAGGTTTGAGCCATTTAGGTTGACACTACTCAAGTTCGCGTCTTCGAGATTTGCTCTCATTATATTGATACATGTCAGATCTATTTTTTCTTCATGTTCATCTGGATCGTCTCCACTCCGCGCCCTCCAATTATTCCAGGCATCTACTCCTTTCAGAAGAATCGCAAACTTTTCGCTATCTGCCATATTGATAATTTGACTATATTTTATCTCTGTATAAATTTATCGGTTCTATCTCACTTGAGATGCTGTGAATTATCAGAAATGAAGAAACAGGAGCGCACCCAAGCCGCGAGCGATAAGGCACCTGAGGCGCTGCTGCATGAAATTAGAGCCAGGCCAAGCTGATCAGAATCCCTATCGAATACGTATGCTCTTTATCTCTGCTATAGTAGATAACGGGTCGTTCGTTTATAAAATATAAAAGATATTTATATAATTTATGCATTTAATCTAACTGAAGAATCTGCTCCTACATATTTTTAGACATGGATAGTCTCATCGTCCGATACGAGCACAAGGGCGAGCCCAGTTTCAATTGGGCCACGTCTCTTCAGATGGATAGAGGCGCTTATGTGGTACGATGATGGAAACGACTACGAGTTTCAATTGGGCCACGTCCTTTCAGACATGGATAGATAGAGATGTCATGACCCCCATGACCCTTCCGAATGAGTTTCAATTGGGCCACGTCTTCGCAGACATGGATAGAAGCGTGGCAACCCGAGTGGTATGCCAATAAGTATTATGTTTCAATTGGGCCACGTCTTTTCAGACATGGATAGGTCGCCGCACACGTTCTACTTTGATGGATCAGGCTTTGAGTTTCAATTGGGCCACGTCTCTTCAGACATGGATAGTCCATGCTCCGGACGCGATCAATGCAATCGACCCGTTTCCCATGGAAAACCAAAAAAAATCAAATGCAAGAGGCTAGCTATCCACCTCCATCAGATGACCTTTTCTGGTCGGGCTTGTTCACAGAAATATCTTCAAGCGCTCGCAAGAGAGCCTTCTTCC